>Ga0307435_1000247_pt1 | contig 24170 bp, 15 predicted proteins | sample SalMarWE160470MG_FD_202164 | JGI IMG/M metagenome (GOLD analysis project Ga0307435, IMG submission 202164) | Salt marsh sediment microbial communities from the Plum Island Ecosystem LTER, Massachusetts, United States - WE1604-70 | ecosystem: Environmental > Aquatic > Marine > Intertidal zone >... | reverse complement strand
CACTACCACAAGCCTACCGGTGCGTCGAAAATGCTCCAAACGGTGTTGGCGGGAGGCACGCCGCTTTTCAACTAACAACCGGCGTAATTCATCGATGGATAGATCTTCGGGGGAGGCTTTTTTTCGCACGGGGGGATTATACCTCTTTTACTAGGCTCTCCATCAGCCTTAGTAGTTTATCAGCCAGGACCGGACGGTCAAAATTAGCTTTGACATATTGGCGACCATTCTTACCCATAATTCGCCTCAAAGCAGGATCTGACGCTAATGTTTGAATAGCTCCTGCCAGGGCTGCAGGTTCTCCAGGCGGAACCACAATTCCGGCGTTGGCGGTTTCCACCACTTCTTTGATAACCCCATCAATTGCCAGTACCACAGGCCGACCGGCAGCCATGTAATCGAATACTTTATTAGGATAAACAGTTTTATACATTTGGATGGGTTTCAAGATAGCGATACAGGCGTCTGAGGCAGCCAGGTAAGCTGGCATTTCGGTTTTTGGAACGGGGGCTAGAAAGCAGACATTGGAAAGATGCATTTCCATGGCTTTTGCGATCAGATTAGGCTTCTCCTTACCATCGCCTAGAAAGAGAATGATGATTTCTGGTTGATTTCTTAATATTGCAGCGCTTTCTAACAATACCTCTAAATCGTTGGAGATGCCATGAGCACCGGCGTACAAGGCGACGAACTTATGCTGCAGATCAAGATCACGGCGCAGTTCTCCCACATCAGCCCGTGGGTCAAACATGGCAACATCAGCGCCATTGGGGACCAGCTGCACATTTTTTGCGCCACGGCTTTTGACGTGCTCGATATAGCCAGGGGAGTTGACAACCAGCTGGTCTGCATGGCTGTATAGGAAGCGCTCCAGCCACTCAGAGGCACGGATGAGCGCAGGTTGTCGCAGAACTCCCACATCGACGGCGAAGGCAGGCCATAAATCACGAACCTCGAACAAGAAGGGGACGCGCTTCAAGCGTGCTAGCGCCCAGGCAGTCAGCCCTTGAAAGATTGGAGGTGAGGTACCCCAAACCAAGTCAACCTCTTTTACTCCCAATCCCACCATGAAAGAAGAAATCATGAAGCTCAAGAAGCTGACCAGACGATGGAAGAAGCTGCGGTGTAAAGACGGATAGGTATAAGCCCTTAGCACGGTTACCTCAGGGTCACTGATCTGGTGTTTTAGCCAGGCAATACGATCTCGATTATCGGTGCCTGTGAGGTAGCTGATTTGGCTGGCAATGATGGTGACCTGATGACCATGTTCTCCGAAATAACGGGACAATTCATGATGGCGAGTGCTCCCAGGTTCATCCAGAGCAGCAAAAGCTTGATGTATTAAGAGTATATGCATGCCGTGTTTACGGGAAGACCCATTGGGTGATTATCCTGAGGGGTAAGGCGCTTTTTACCTCTAAAGAGAAAGAAATAGAAGGGACCTTTACCCCATAGGTTGGTGACACCCAACCAAAAGTCGGCTCAGCGGGTCCAGGTCCTTGAAGCATTTCACCGGCTCTAATGATTCTGATGATGGGAGCATTTTGGTGTGCCGGAAAAGGGGAGTCTGATTTGAGCAATGTCCGGAGAGTGATCCAATCGTGAGGTGATTTGAGGCGCAGCTGGTATTCAGGTTCATGCTCACTTTTCTCAAGCTCCCAGGGCCAATCGGGTAAGAGCCAGTGTATGCGAATATCGAAGGCTTTACCTTTGGGGTAAACAATCTTACCGGTGGTTAAATCGGACCGAGGTTTATCAGGGCTACTAGATGGAATCAGTTGGTCTTCGACCATCCAGCGATCTTTTGCTAAAACAACAACTTCTCGGCGATGAATGACTCCCAGGCTTTTATAACCGTCATGTTGGGCCATGAGTCGTTTCAATGCTCCGTCGCCAGTTTTCTCATAATCGATGATCTGTCCTTGAGCCCAATCCAACCAGAGAAAGCGTCCAGCGCGAGTCATTTGATCCTGACCCGCCACGGATATGGTGTTGTGCACAGCTGTATGGCTAAGGGAATTGTCCCAAGGTTGGTCGGCATTGTAAAGATATGTACCAGCATCTTGAGCCATGTTCAAGCCGCGCCACCACAGGTCAAGGTTTAATTGATCAGCGTGCCCGGGACGGCCGGTAAATTTTGCCACGCGTAAGTACGCCCAGGAATGAACACCGCATAAAACGGGCAAGTCATCACAGGATGAAAGTTGCAGATTGCGTGCCAAATAATTTTCACTTCGATGAGTATTGTCATCATCGTCTTGGTGATCATTTACCACACCCAACCACATGGCCATCTCATCCCAGGGACCTTGTGGAAATAGGCGCTTATCCAGAAATGCATGCGCAGCGGTGTTCAGGATGGGGCGATAGTCATAGAAAGGAGATGAGGTAAGAGGCAGGATATTGGCTCCATCATTTGGTCCCAAATTAGGGAGGCGGCCACTCTGGTAATCAAGCAGAGCCAACAGCCAGCGAGTAGCCGACATTAAGCGCGCCTGTGTCAGGGTTGAGAATAGGGTCCTATTTTCTTTATTATCAACGGCCTCTTCTATTCGGGGATTTGAACCTCCAACCCAATTTGCCCATAGGGCAATTTGAAGCATCAAGCGGTGGTAGTTAGTACTGTGTTGAACATAGGTTCCATCTTCTGCGATCTGTGATTTCAGGCCTTGATCAAGCCAGCGCATGCCTAAAGAGCGCCAATGACGGGCTTTAGGATGGTCTGGCAAGATGTACCCAGCTGTATATAAGCCGGCAGCTTCAGTGAGCAGATGATTGTTATTCTGGGCGCGGGCATACCCGAGAGTAAGCGGTATGCGTTGGGCATGGTCAGCGATTGCCCCCAATAATTGGCTGACGCGCCCTGAATTCGAATGCGAAGAGTTGATTATTAAGTGAAGGGTAAGGGAAAAGGCGATCAACCGCAAGGCGACTTCTTGGGATGAAGCCCAATGGGGGCCCAAATTTGGAGGGTTTGAGGCTAGGAACTGCTGCGTGAAATGCCAAAACGCCTGGGAATATTTTTCATCACCGCTAATGTAAAATGCGCGTCCTAATGTGATCGCCCAACCAAAGCGCCCGGGCTCCCAAACCCATTTGATATCCTGATAACCAGGGACTTTTTCCCCTTGTTCATAAGCAGTCCAATGTTTCAAAGGTCCAGGCAGCGATAATTTCAAAGGCACGGCTGGCCCGCCAAAAAGGTGAACATTTCCCTTTGCGATTTCATCTGCCTCTGCCAGGCAGATTGGGATGTTATCACCCAGCGAAGCGACGAGTCGTTTTCGATCTGGAAGTCTGAGAAAAGGTTGGAATTGTAACTCGGGAGAATGTGCGGCTTGCTGTCGGGTGCCGATACCAGGAGATTTTATCGGCGTCCTCCAGCGCAGGTAACCCGTCTTCAATCCAAGCTGGTATACAGCATAATTGGTGAGCTGGTATAGGCCAAGTTCTTGTAACGCTTTTATTGCGATGACAAACTTGTTAGGGGATTGCACGTTTCAAATCATCATTGTGCCAGATTAGCGGCAGGGTGATCCAGGAAATCAGCGATTTTCCTCATGACTGTTTCCATGATTTGTAATGAGAGAAGCACCTTTCCAGGGATTTCCAGGCTGTGATTGGCCCCTTCTATAACGATTATCTTTCCTTCAGGATTTTCCTTAATTTGTCTCAGAATCGCAACATCATAAGTAGGATCTTTATCCCCGCCGATATACAAGGCCGGGCTTTGAAGGCGTTGTAATATGCCGGAAACCTCGGGAATATGGAGCAGTGGGGTAAGCCATATGGTGGCTATCTTTTCTATAGTACTCTGTTTATTGAGCAATAATGCCATCGAAAGCGTTCCTAGAGACTTCCCAACCAGGAGCGATTGGTGGAATTGGCGCTGGCGTAAACCTGCATGAAGGGCAGCTGAGGCGTCTGCCTCGAGCCATCTCGCTCGCTCGATTGGTCCCAGAGACTGGAAGGAAGGATTGGTATAGTCTGACCACAGCTGGATGACATCCACATTGCGTGCTAAGAGCAATTGGGTGGTGTAGTAAAGTAACGGCATATCACAGGTGTAATGCAGACCAGGAAATACTATACCCAATGTCGTCGATTCCTGCGTAAGGCGAAAATATCTATTACCAACTGGCTGGTCATGGTAGCCATTGATTTCAATTGTAGATATCTTAAAATCTTTACCACTCATGAATACTAGGGCCTTTAGGTTTCATGGGGAGCGGATATTTTCGAGTCTGATCTAGGCGGTTAATAATCCTGAAATGGGGACTTTTTCTCCCCGGCGTAATGAGTCTACCGCCGCAAAGGTGGCTTGAGTGACGCCGACCAACTGCTGGTAGGGTATCGGTGGAGCTCCGCCGTTAATAATTGCAGATACAAAAGATTGCCACTCGGCGAGGTGCCCTTTATCCTGGCGGAAACGAGAGCGGGAGAGCTTTCTCCTGCCATTCTGGACGGTTTCGAGCGAACGGAAATCATCCAGGACGGCAACACGACCAGAGGTAAAGACTTCAACACGCTCCTTGGCAAAGGCTTTATCGCCATTGGCTACATAAGTGAGTGCGCCTATCGACCCATCTGGAAATTCCAGCGTGATGATAAGGTTATCCTCATGATAGTGACCATCATCTGGCAGCGCCTGGGTTGTAACAGAGATGGGTATTTCACCAACTAAAAATGTGAGGAAATCGATGAAATGACAGGCTTCACCAATAATTCGACCACCACCTTGCTTTGGATCGTGCAGCCAGTGAGTTTCGGGAAGGAAGCCGGCGTTAACCCGATAATGAGCTACCAGAGGTTCCTCACGCTGGCCAAGAAACTCATATAGCTGCCGCGCCAGGGGAGCAAAGCGCCGATTGAAGCCTACGGTGAGGAGAGCAACATGATCAAGTGAAGACCTGTTTTGAATAGAACTACCAACCACATTAGCCTTGGGAGGATACCAATAGTTTGAATTTATAAGGATAGAGGCGATCTCATGCAGCTCTCCCGGCGTGAGCGCTAAAGGCTTTTCGCAGAATACGTGTTTGCCGGTGCCCAGGGCGGTCAGTACTTGCCGGGCATGTAAGTGATGGCGAGTCAAGATAGCAATTGTGTTGATCTCTGGATCAGCGATAACCTGGATGTCTTCGCTTGCGGCGCGTTGAAAATTGTAGCGATCAGCAGCGTGACGGGCGCTCAAGCCCGAACCTGAAGCAATGCTGACCAGTTCAAGATGCGAGGTTTTCTTGAGTACTGGTAAGAGGACAGCTCTAGCAAAATTACCAGCGCCAAGCACCCCGAGTTTGCAAATGTCAGGTTGCAGATCGGATAGTTCAGTAGATATCTTGACGGATGGTATCACTTTACCCGTCTGAGAGATAAAACCTCTCTCATCCGGAGCAGCATCCGGATAAGTAAGCAAAATCCCAAGATAAGGTTCATGGCGCTTACTCGTGATGAGTTCATAGGCGGAAGTAGCTTGACTAATCGAGAAGCGGTGGGAGATCAGAGCGAGAACATTCGCCTGACCCGAGGCGAGAAGATCAACAAAGGCTTGCAGATTGCGACCCTCTGTCCAGCGCACGTATCCGATAGGATAATCGTGCCCTTGCTCTTCGTAGGAGGGGTCATACCGACCAGGACCATAGGAGCGTGAGTTGATAAAAGAAATCTCTTTCTCGTAGTAAATTTTCCTGGGGAGCTGGAGTCCTACAGCTCCGAGCGCGACAACACGGGCGCGATCGCGAGCGATGATACCAGCCAGCTCGACTGGGTCAGCGGAAGGTGTATCGGCACAGATCAGAATAACGTCACAGCCTGACCCAGCGGAAAACGCCTGAGCTGAACTTTCTGCCCCCTCCCTGAGGACTGCCTGGACTCCCAGTGATTTCGCTAATTCCACACGCTTGGGATCCAGGTCGATAGCGAGCACATGGCAGCCAGCCGCCTGCCCTATTTCTACAGCGAGCAAGCCCAGAAGTCCTAATCCAATAACGGCAACCCGTTCACCCAATTGTGCCTTCGAAAGGCGAAAACCGTGTAGTGCAATTGCCCCAAGCGTGGTAAAGGCAGCAGATTCAAAGTCAACACTTTCTGGCAATAGCGCTATGAGATGGTGAGGAACAATATTATATTCAGCATGGACTGCGTAACCGCCTCCAGCACATGCCACGCGCTGTCCTACCCGGAAGTCTTTAATCCCTTCGCCCAGGGAAACAATCGTACCGGCTGAAGAGTACCCCAAGGGCATGGGCTGGTCGAGTAGATTTAGTGTTGATGAGAGGGTAGATAGCAGCCCTTCTCGCCGAGCTTTATCGAGGGCCTGTTTGACCAAATCGGGGCGAGAACGGGCTTTGCCGACCAGGGATTTCTCTGCGAATTTGGCCACCATTCGTTCGGTGCCAGCCGAAACCAATGAAGCCGATATGCGCACCAGGGCGGTCCCTGGCATGGGTGCCGGAATGGGCACATCAGCAATGATGGTCTCGCCAGTCCGTAAATTCTTTACAAGCTGTTTCATAATGTTCGCATGCAGCTGAATCTGTGAGTTTTTCGTGATTTAATAAGATTTCCTAATCCAGTATACCGCGAACTCCATAAATGGGTTTATACTGCAAGATTGACTGCATAATTAGATTGCTTCGTAGAATACCGCTGCATGATATAATTTTTCAGTTTGTATCATCTCTAAATCAGGAGTATCTCTTGACCGATATACGCACTCAAAAGTTTGCTCAAATTCTGGTTGATCATTCTACCAAAGTAAAGACGGGAGACAGGGTAGCGATCACAGCAACTACCGCGGCGGAACCAGTGGTGCAAGCGCTTTACGGACTCATCCTGGAGCGGGGAGGGAACCCTCATCTACTGATCGATTTCCCTGGACAAGATGAAATTTTTTTTGCACACGCTAAAGATGAACAACTTGACTTTATCCCAATGTTTCATAAAATGGCTTTCGAGGAATTTGAAGTCTTGATCAAGATTCGCTCTGATACGAATACACGGGCTTTAAACAATATAGAGCCTGCCCGGCATTCTCGCCGGCAAAAAAGCCTGGCAGCGCTCTTGCAAGCCCAACTACGCAGGGGCGCGGAGAAGAGCCTACGCTGGATGAGCACCCTTTATCCCACCAACGCTTACGCAATGGAAGCTGATATGGGATTTCAGGAATATCAAGATTTTTTCTTCCGAGCCTGTCATGCCGATGAGGATACCCCGGACCCGGTTAGTTATTGGCGAGGAGTCGAGCAGGGTCAAAAGCAGATAGTAGACCGCATTGAGGGTCATGACCAGGTGTTGGTACGCGGGCCCAACGTAGACCTGAGTCTGTCAATAAAGAACCGGAAGTTCCAAAACGCCAGCGGCGAACATAACATGCCTGATGGGGAAATCTACACGGGACCAGTAGAGAACTCCGTCAATGGTTGGGTAAAATTTACTTATCCAGCTGTGTACCTGGGAAGGATGGTTGAAGGGGTAGCGTTGACCTTCAAAGAAGGCAAGGTTGTTAAAGCCATTGCTGAGAAAAACCAGGATTTTCTGCTCGAGATGTTGGCGAGCGATGAGGGGGCACGTTATTTGGGCGAGTTCGCCATCGGTACCAACTTTGAAATTAGTCGTTTTACCCGAAACATCCTCTTCGATGAAAAAATTGGCGGTTCCTTTCACCTGGCCTTAGGAGCTGGTTACCCTGAGACTGGTAGTTGCAATAAAAGCACCATCCATTGGGATATGATCTGTGACTTACGCAGGGATTCTGAAATATTGATCGATGGTGAGGTGGTCTACAAGAACGGAGCGTTTACCCTCTGAGGGTAGATAGGTTAAATACCCTCCAGAATTTCCTTCGGTGTTCGCTTGATATTTTGTTACGGCACCGGTTTTCCTTAGGCATAAAGGATTTGGCGCTGAGTTTGCCACATCTTCCAATAATACCCTTTACTTTTAAGCAATTCATGGTGCCCCCCACGTTCTACGACTTCCCCCTGGTTCAATACTAAGATTTCATCCATTGCTTCCATCCCAACCAAACGATGTGTGATCATCAGGGTTGTGCGTTTTTTCATGAGAGTCTGGATGGTGAAAAGTACCTGGCGTTCTGCCAAGGAATCTAAACCGGCAGTAGCTTCATCCAAGATAAGGAATGGGGAGTTTTTGAGCAACGCCCGGGCGATTGCCAGGCGCTGGCGTTCACCCCCGCTCAAGCGCAATCCCCACTCACCGATCCAGGTATGGTAGCCCTCCGGAAGGGAAAGGATGAAATCATGAATTTGCGCCTGCTGGGCAACCTCTCTTAAATCTGATTCGGCAGCTTGGGGGTTGGCAAGCAGCAGATTGTCACGGACGCTGGCGTTAAATAGGTGGGTGTGCTGTGAAACGACACTGAAAAGACGGCGGACTTCCTCTTGACAGTAGGCTTTCAAGTCGTGTACTCCTAGAAGAATTTCACCATCTGAATAATCCCAAAAACGCAATAGTAGACTGACAAGCGTGGTTTTACCGGCACCACTGGGTCCGACAAGAGCAATTTTATCCCCCAGTCGGAGAGAGAAATTCAAATCGCTAATGACAAATTGGCTGGTTTGTGGAAGATTATCTGGAGCAAGCGGGTCCGGAACCAGATCGGGAGGGAGATCTGGTTCCGGATAGTGAAACCGTAGGTTTTTTACCGTTAGGCAAAATGGACCAATCGAAGTATCCTGCGGAGGAGATGATGCAACAGGGAAAACCAAGCTGCCTGATTTGGCAACCAATCCAGCTGGCTTGGTCTGCCCATCCTCAGGCGCGGCATTATAAAATGGCGAGACAGGCAAAGGGACGGGATGGTCGGGATCGCGAACTTGAGGTTCCGCATCGAGAATATCGAACAGTCGCCTGCCAGCTTCCAAACTGCTACCCAGGTGTTGGGCTGCCAGGGGTAAAGGATAGACGGACTCAAAGCAAGTAATGGCAGCCAACACGAGCACTGCCAGATAGACCCCTTCAAGAAGATCCTCATGAACAAGGATGATGGAGATGACCAGGATCACCCAAGCAGCCATATTGACTAAAAGCAATTCGAGGGCGTCTTTGAGAGCCTCGACCTGAGCATGCTTGAATTTTTCAGAAGCTAAACTGCGACTTAACCTATTGACTTCCTGCGTCTGGGCTTTTCCCCCTTTAAATATCTGCAGTTCGGGCATGCCTTGGATACCTTCTACCAGAGCGCTGGTCAAATCTGCGCTGAGAATCACTGACCTGACCCCGCTATTGCGGCTGAGAAGGAGAACTAGCCCAGGTAAACCCACTGCCGCTGAGACAAGAAAAAGGAATAGGGTAAGTGCTAAAGTACCATTAAAAAATGCCATAAAAATGCTCATGGTTAAGGTGACCAACATGGCAACCAGTAGAGGCGCGACCGAGCGGACATAAAAATTTTCAAGGGAGTCAATATCAGCGATGATGCGGTTAAGCAGATCCCCACTGCGGTATTGGATTAATCTGGAGGGCGCCAGCGGCTCTAAAGCCTGGTAAAACCAAAGGCGTAATTTTGCGAGAAGGCGAAATGTGACGTCATGAGAGTTATATCTTTCTAGATAGCGACAAATACCCCGAGAGATACCGAAGAAGCGAACTCCGACAATGGCGACCTGCAAGGCGGCAATGGAGGGGTGAAGAGCAGCAGCTGAAATGATATACGCAGAAGTAGCCATCAAGCCTACTCCGCTAGCAACTGTTGCGAATCCAAGGAATGTTGATAGCGCAATCCTGCCCTTGAACGGGAAAAGAAAAGCTAGCAGCTGAAAAAGCGTTTTACACCAAGCGAAAAATGGGCGGCTATTTAATTGGATGGGGTGATGATCCCTCCCTTGCGGTAAAAATACGGGATTTGGAGTGGCTTCTGAGGTGTATATTGTGTGGGAAAAGTTTGGGGTAATGTGGGTATTACTGCTAGGGTTGACAACTGCCGGTAAATGGGAAAAAGAATGGGAACTCGATCCGGATGGCGAGGAATCATTTACATAATCTGGCGTAGCTGAGAGAAGGGATTCCCCTTCAGCAGGTTGCTGGAAAGCCTTCACCAAATCTTGGTAGAGGCCTCTCCTCGCAAGCAAATCAGTGTGGGTACCTCGTTCAACTAACCTGCCTTCAGAAAGAACGATGATTTGACCTGCCTGAAGTATGGAGTTCAGGCGATGAGCAATGACCAGGGCGGTTCGACCTGAGGTCAATCGAGCGGTAGCTTTTTGGATCAAAAGGGTATGTTCGGGATCCAGGTTTGCAGCGGGTTCATCCATAATGAGCAGAGGGGCGTCTTTCAGAAAAGCGCGGGCTAAGGCGATACGTTGGACCTGGCCTGCGCTCAGGCGGATACCATGTTCGCCGACATGCGTTTCAAAACCTTGGGGCAGATTTTGGATGAATTCATGCGCATAGGCAAATTGTGAGGCTTGGACGACTTCATCAAAGTTTGCGGTGGGCCTCGCCAGGCGTATGTTTGCCAAGATGCTATCGTTGAAAAGATAGGGATTCTGTGGCACCCAGGAAATATAGTTACGCCAATCTTCTGTAGGAATATGATCGCTGGGATTGTCGGCGAGAAGGATTTGCCCTTTTTGAGGTTCAATAAAGCGTAAAAGCAGGTATGCCAAGGTGCTCTTGCCAGCGCCACTTGGCCCAACAATGGCAGTCATTTGTCCGAAGGGAATTTCAAATGATATGCCCTTCAGAGCCGAGCGCCCATCGGGGTATGTGAAATGAACGTTATCGAATCGAATACGAACATCCAATTTACGCAAAAGGGAATCGATCTGTAAGGGTGTTGGAGAATGCTGTGGTTTAATTGGCTCTTCGAGAATTTGGAAAATACGTTTGGCGGCTTCGACACCTGCCATCCCAGCATGGAACCGCGTGCCTAACATGCGTAGAGGTAGGTAAAACTCGGGTGCCAATAAGAGCACGAAGAAGGCTCCTTCAAAGGAGAGGTGATTGGATAATAATCGTAAACCGACCTCTACCGCGACGATAGCCGTGCTGAGCATAGAAACCAATTCTAGAACTAGTGCAGAAAGGAAAGACACGCGCAGGACGCCGAGAGTAGTATGCCGGAATTTGTCGCTGACCTGGGCAATTACCTTGGCTTGTTCCCGGCTGCGTCCGAATATTTTGAGGGTGGTCAAACCTTGGAGTACATCCAGGAAGTGAGCGCTCATCCTTCCCAGAGTCTTCCATTGCCGCTTAGTCAGTGTACTTGCCAGATCTCCGATTAAAACCATAAAAAGGGGAATCAAAGGGGCAGTCAGGAGCAGGATAAATCCAGAGATCCGATCAAGGGGAAAAATAAAAATCAGGAAGGCAACAGGCAAAATTGCAGCTATAACCAACTGAGGTAAATATTGCCGAAAGTAAGCTTCTAACGATTCAATTCCCTCGGTCATAAGGTTGACAAGCTCGCCAGTTTGCTGCTGACGGGCATAGAGCGGACCCAGAGATTGGATTTGCTGGTAAAGTTGCTGGCGAAGTTTGACCTTGACCTTGGCTGCCATATATCCAGCAGCTATCTCTCCCCCTCCCAAAACGGCAGCTCGAAAAACGAAAACAATGATTAATACCCCCAACAAATGAAGCTCATCGTTAAGGGATTTATGGGCGAGGAAGACCTGAGTGATAATAAAGCTCAACAATCGAGCTTGCCAAACCACCAGGACTCCCCCAGCTAACCCCAAACCAATGGTTAGCAGGAAAGCAAGACGGATTGAGTGTATCTGTTTAAGAAGGCGTTTATCAAGATTCAATAGGTCAACGTTTCCGGTTTACCTTCAACACGTCTGCGAAACACCCAGTAAGTCCACCCTTGGTAAAGCAAGACAATAGGTGTAATGGTGAGGGCAACAATGGTCATGACTTTGAGTGTGTACGGGCTTGAGGAAGCGTTGTAAATGGTCAAACTATAAGCCGGGTCAATGCTCGAGATCATTACCCTTGGGAAAAGGATCATGAAAAGGGTAATGATGGCAGTTGCGATGGTGGCAACTGTCATGAGAAAAGCCCAGCCGTCTCGTTCTTTACGTATGAAATAACCTGCTACCAGTAGCGCGGCAGCTCCAACAATCGGGATCGGTCCGGGGGTAATGCCCAATTTAGTGAGGATGTCTGTATAAACATAAGTAGCTGCAAGAAAAGCCAGCAAGACAATGGAATCCAGGATCCATAAACGCGTAGCGATCCTGCGTGCGTTTTTCATTAAGTCACCGGTGGTTTTTAGAGAAAGGAAAATAGCGCCATGAAGCGCGAAGGTGAGTACCGCTGCAACCCCACCCAAAAGGGCGTAAAGATTGATTAAATTGAAGAATCCACCTACATAATTCATATTTTCATCAATGGGCACGCCCTTCGCCAGATTTGCGAAGGCAACACCCAGGAGGAGAGCAGGCAAGAAACTGCCTATGGCGATGCACCAATCCCACACCTTACGCCAGGTGGGATTATCATGTTTACTGCGAAATTCGAAAGCGACACCACGCAAGATCAATGCCAGAAGCAACAAGAAAAGCGGCAAGTAAAATCCGCTAAATAGCGTGGCGTACCAGTCTGGGAAAGCTGCAAAGGTGGCGCCACCTGCGGTTAGCAACCAAACTTCATTGCCATCCCAAAATGGTCCGATGGTATTGATGATGATCCTGCGTTTATGGTCTACAGCTGTATAGTCCCTGCCTCTACTGAGAAAAGGCAATAACATGCCGACGCCGAAATCGAATCCTTCTAAAATGAAAAAACCGATATATAGAACCGCGATGAGAATAAACCAGAGGGTATTTAGATCCATTTGAATACTCCGTTCTTTTTAATCCTGAGCTCCAATAAAGGAGAGGCTCTCATCAGAGGATGAATCCTGGTTATCTAGAGATGGGCTGGAAACCCCAGCTTGCGCGTATTTAACCAAAAGAAAAACATCTACGACCATCAAGGCGCCATAAATCAAGGTAAAGCCCAATAGGGAAAACAAGACCATACCAGCAGAAACGGTTGATGAAACTCCAGCTTCAATCTTCATCAAGCCAAATACGACCCAAGGATAACGCCCGATTTCTGTTAAGATCCACCCGAAGGTATTGGCAAGATAAGGAAGTGCGATGGCCCAGAGGAATATTTTTAATACTAAGGGGCGTTGCTGATAGACTTGCCCCCTTACCAAGAAAAGAGCGTAGAATGCTAAGCCGAGCATAAGAAATCCGGCTCCCACCATAATGCGAAAGCTCCAATAAACCACTGCCACGGGGGGGATGTAATTGCCTGGACCATATTGCGCTTGATATTCCGCCTGGATATTATTGATACCTTGAACCGCGCCGGATAGTTTATTATAAGATAGCAAGCTGAGAAGGCGAGGGATACGGATCGAGAAAACATCGCGCCTTTGAGAGAGATCCCCAATCGTGATCAATGACAAGGAAGCGGGGTCTTCTGTCTCCCAAAGCGCTTCAGCAGATGCCATTTTCATGGGTTGTATCTTGACCATGTGTTGGGCCTGACCATGACCTCCGAGGATCACAAAAACGATCGAGATCATTCCAATGATGGCTGCCACCTGAAAGGAGCGCTGGAAGAAATCCGGATTCTTTTTACGAAGCAGGTGATAGGCGCTGATACCCATCACAAAGAAAGCTGCGGTGGTAGACCCGGCCAGGACTGTGTGGGGGAACTGGACCCAAACATTAGGATTAAAGATCAAAGCCAAGAAGTCCTGCATTTCTGCGCGTCCATTCTGGATGGCATATCCAACCGGTTGTTGCATAAAGGAATTGGCGATCAGAATCCATAAAGCCGATATGTTTGAACCAATCGCAACTAACCAGATTGCGGTGGCATGCATACCTTTTGATAATCTGTCCCAACCAAAGATCCAGATTCCAAGGAATGTAGATTCCAGGAAAAAGGCCAATAAAGCTTCGATTGCTAAGGGAGCACCGAATATATCGCCGACAAAACGAGAATACTCTGACCAATTCATTCCAAATTGGAATTCCTGTACAATGCCGGTAACCACACCCATGGCGAAGTTGATCAGGAAGAGTTTTCCCCAAAATTTGGTCATTTCTTTGTACATTTCCTTGCCCGTGCGGACGTAGATGGTCTCCATAATGGCAACTAAAACCGAGAGGCCGAGGGTAAGCGGTACGAAGAAAAAGTGATAGATAGTGGTTATGGCAAATTGCAGGCGGGCTAAAATGACCGGATCCATAATAAGTCACCTCCTCTTAATAGAGAAATTTCCAGATATAAGATCAACCTGATGAGATTCAGCAACCCACCTAGTGCGTTATTTGAAGAGATGGTATGGTGTTTACAACTATTCGATTGTAAGGGGGCTTTGCTGCCGCAGCTTATAGCGTAAACGGTTCTTAAAGGAAGGTCAAATAAACTAAATAACTTTATTCAGTGACAAACGTCACAAATTGTTGATATTCTCCCATAATACCTGCTTACCATTTTATAGGCAAGAGTATACATTAGCTTTCCGTGAGCAAATTAATTCGGATAAAAAAAGTTCTCACCGGGCTAGCTCGTGAGAACTTCAAGTTTATAAATATCTTTGGCGTTCAGGCTCGCCAAAACCCCCGGTGAAGGGGATGGACATCTTCTGCTGTCAGCATGGCTTGGCTGTCGATAGTCTCTACTAAATTATTAATTTCATCTACTCTGTTGCGCAGGACAGTACAGTTAAGCAGCGAGATGGTACCATCCTTACCATGTCCAGCAATTTCCGTAACAGCGTACCCAGCGCTGCGCAGGTGTTCAGAAATCTGTGAGCCCCGCCTTGAACTGATGATGCGTAGATGGGTATGACCGATTGCTATGCGATCTTCGATCAGCATACCAACCACGTTGCCGGCAGCGAATCCGGCTGCGTATCCCAAAATATTGAACCAGTTCCCTAAGTCTGAAAACACGACCTTGAATGCAACCAGGTAGACAAACGCCTGGCAAAAACCAAATGCCCATGCCAAGGGTTTACGACCGCGCATGACCATCAATACTCGCAGGGTGGCCAAGCTTACGTCAATTACACGCAACCCAAAAATTAACGAGGCTGATTGGATTATAGGAATCATTTTCTCTAAATATCAGGCGCGCCAAAACCCTCGTCGCAGTGGCCGGATATTTTCGCGGGTGATAAAAGCATCCTGGTCAACAGCATTGACAATCTGTTGGACGCCAGAGACACTCTTTCTTTTTACACTGCAGTTGAGCATAGTGACCATCCCATCTTTACCACGAGCAGGGATTTCGGTGACGGCATATCCAGCGGCGCGCAACTTGGTAGCAACCGCGGCGCCACGGCTTGAACTGATAATGCGAAGATGGATATGACCAACTGCTAACCATTCTTCAATCACCATTCCAACAACATTACCCGTGGCAAATCCTGCCGCGTATCCAATCAAGTTAAGCGGGTTGTTTAAATCTCTGAGTACTGCGGTTATGGCGGTCACGAAGATAATCGCCTGACCAAACCCCAATATCCAAGCGACAGCTTTTCGCCCACGCATGACAAATAACACACGGAGTGTGTCCAGGCTCATATCTCCAACCCGCAAAGAGAAGATCAGGCCGGCACTCAGCCAAGCCTGAAGTGACAAGAATGCTTCCATGGTACTTTTCCTAGTTTATTCGAGGATTTTTTCGGGGAGAAATTGAAATTGAGAGGCAGGCAGATACAGGCGTTCGACATATTCCTTGACCATGCGCCGCATACTAAATTGTGGCGCTAAGGTCTGGATAGACTCTTTCATCATGGCGATCCACTCCCCCGGCAAGCCATCAGATGATCGTTCTTTGTAATAGAGCGGGATAATCGAGTTCTCAAGGGTATCATACAAATTTTCTGCATCTTCTTCATCTTGCAGGTCAGGATTGTTGTAATCTTTATCCTCACCAATGGCCCAACCATTACGCCCGTTGTAGGCCTCTCGCCACCATCCATCTAAAACGGAAAAATTAAGAACGCCATTCATAGCGGCTTTTTGGCCGGAGGTGCCAGAAGCCTCGTGTGGCCGGCGAGGGGTATTCAACCAGACATCGACACCCTGGATGAGGTAACGCGCCAGGTTCATATCATAATTTTCCAGGAAAACGAGACGACCGCCATTTTCGGATTTCTTGACTATTCGATATACTTCCTGAATAAGCAATTTTCCAGGCTCGTCAACCGGATGAGCCTTTCCGGCAAATATGATTTGGACCGGCATATTTGGTCGATTGATGATATCGAGAAGGTGATCCATATCCCTTAAGATCAGGTTAGCACGCTTATAAGTGGCGAACCGCCGGGCAAAACCGATGGTTAAGGAGTAGGGGTCCAGAAGGACGCCTGAGGCAACCACTTGGACAGGGTGGACTCCACCGATTAACCATTGGTTTCGAGCACGCTCGCGCATGTAATAAACGAGTTTGCGTTTGAGGTGGCGTCTGACAGTCCACAATTCAGCATCGGGGATGTTATCGATGCCTTCCCATGTCTGAGGATTGTCGAGGTTTTCCATCCAATCAGGACCAAGGTAGCGATCGTACAGGTGGCTAAGTCGTCGGGCGAGCCAGGTACCGGTATGGACACCATTGGTGATGTGGCTGATCGGAACGTCTTCTTCTCGGCGTTCGGGCCAAAGAAAATGCCACATCTTTCGGGCTACCTTACCATGCAATTCAGATACGCCATTGCGCATTTCCGAGAAGCGCAGGGCCAGGATTGGCATGCTGAAGGTGTCACCCCATGGATTTTGATGTCTGGCAAGGTCGATGAATTGGTCTCGGTCTAATCCTAATGACGGCCATAATTGAGAGAAATATTTTTCGATGAGCCAAAGGGGGAACTCATCGTTGCCTGCCGGAACTGGTGTATGGGTTGTGAACACGGAGGATTGGCGAATTCTTTCGACTGCTTCCTCAAAGGTATGGCCAGTATCAATCAATTCACGGGCGCGTTCCAGGTTCAAGAAAGCAGAATGACCCTCATTAAGGTGCCAAACGCTTGGGTTGTAACCAAGCATTCGCAAGGCGCGAACCCCACCGATACCTAGAATGATCTCCTGAGAAATGCGCAAGTCAAGATCGCTGCTGTACAGACGAGCTGTAAGCTCACGATCTGTTGCAGAGTTACCCTCCACATCGGTATCTAACAGATACAACATTACACGGCCAACTCGAATCGCCCATAAACGCGCATCTACCTCCCGCCCCGGCAATTCTACAGCAACCATGGCCTGCTTACCGTCAGAGCTCATTACCGGCATGACTGGTAACTGATCAAAATCAAAGCGAATATAACGGGCTTCCTGCCAACCATCTTCGGTAATATGCTGGGAAAAATACCCATGAGTATAAAGGAAACCCACTGCTACTAGGGGAATGCCTAAATCGCTTGCTCCTTTGAGGTGATCGCCTGAAAGAACACCCAATCCGCCTGCATAAATGGGTAAGGTTTCGTGTAAGCCGAATTCAGTAGAAAAATAAGCAATAGGGTAGTTTGTACATTCCGGGTGATTTAACAAACACCAAGTCTCTTCGCTTTTCATGTATTGGTCGAATGCCTTGAAAATTCGGTCGTAAAACTCAAGGTAATAACGATCGTGGGTAACTGCGTTGAGCTTAGCGCGTTCCACCTGTCGTAAAAATATAACCGGGTTGTGATAAACTCTTTCCCATAATTCTTTATCCACGCGATTAAAGAGGCGTTGGGAGTCTAAATTCCAAGTCCACCAAAGGTTATACGCCAAATCGCTCAGTCTTCGAATGCGGTGTGGCAGGCTAAACCGGTTGGGGATTTCTTCGAAAAAAGGATCCATTAATAATATTTCCTCATGTTCCTTCTACTGAGAAGAATCTACCGACTGGCAACACGCCGGTCAGCGACCGGCGCGTTTATACGTGGATAGATGCAGTAGAAAGGATAGTTTTATTCCAAACTGATCATTGTTAAATGACTGTTAATAGTACCACATATCAACGCTGGTATAAACGTCCAGAACTGGCTGGGGTTACGGTGATTTTCATCTTTTTAATATTAACAATTGCAGAGGAAAGAATATCGCCAAAGAGACTTGTAACAGCCGTTGGATTACATGGTGATGATAACGATATTTAGCAGTCCATCAATATTAGTCTTCGTCAAACTTGCGACTTTATATTTGTGGGGATACAATACCTACCTCTGATCGAAATTAACATGGCCGAAACCGCTCAACTTCTTGTTACTTGTATCATCGATAGCCTGTACCCCGCAACCGGTGAAGCGGTAGTGCAAGTTCTAAATAAGGTGGGGGTACCAGTGGCTTTCCCCTCCAATCAAACCTGTTGCGGGCAACCTGCATTCAATGCGGGTATGCGAGCGCAATCTCGCAGCATGGCGGAACACACAATCCGGGTATTTGAAAATACCGAAGGATCTATTGTGGTACCTTCGGGTTCGTGTACCGCAATGATCCGGTATGGTTATCCGGAATTGTTCCATGGTGAGCCGGTATGGCTTCAACGGGTAAGAACCCTCAGCGAGCGCACCTTTGAATTTACCGAATTCCTTGTAGATGTTTTAGGAGTAAGTGATTTAGGAGCTCACTTCCCCGACAGCTGCACCTATCACGCCTCTTGCCACCTGCTGCGCGATCTCGGGGTCAGCAGGCAACCACACATATTGTTAGAGGCCGTCCATGGGGGACAATTTGCAGAATTACCTCATTCTGAGGAATGCTGTGGTTTTGGTGGCTTATTTTCCGTCGAACATCCGGAGATATCCGGCGCTATGTTGGAACGTAAGATCGCAAATATTGAGGCAAGTAGGGCGAATCTGGTGATTTCGTGTGATGCTGGATGCATTACCAATATCAACGGTGGCCTTCATCGGCTAGGCAAGCCTCAGAGAGCCGTACACATCGCAGAATTGTTGGCTGAAAGTATTCGTGATAAATCTGATGATTAGAAAGCGAATGCATAGTCACCTTGTTCTGATGGTTTGCCGAAGGCAATTTTAAGAAGATCAGAGCCATTCATCACATATTCAATGAAAATTTAATGTCTGACCAATTCCATAAAAACATTCGATCTGCATTAGACAATCCATCCTTACAGGCAGCCCTGGATGCTAACGCAATCCGCCGGTTGAATGCCAACCAGCAAGCTTTTGCATCTTTGGGAGAAGATTTACAGGTTGTGCGACAACGGGCGCACGAGCGGCGCGTCCGAACAATCGAGAACCTGGATTTCTTTTTGGAGCAATTTATCACCCAGGTGAAGGACAACGGTATTATTGTGCATCGAGCGAGAGACGCGCAGCAAGCTGTTCAAATTGTGTTAGAGATCGCTCAGGATAACCAGGCCAAATTAATTGCCAAGTCCAAGACCATGGTGAGTGAAGAAATCGGTTTGAATCATATTCTGGAAGCGGCTGGATTACGGGTGGTAGAGACCGACCTGGGAGAATATATCGTACAGCTGCGCGGCGAACGTCCATCACACATCATCACACCAGCGGTGCATTTACGACGCGCCGAAGTAGGGCAGACTTTTCACGAAAAACTCAACATCCCCTATACCCAAGATGTACCCACATTGACAGCTGCAGCACGGCGGGTTCTACGAGAGACTTTTCTGACTGCCGACATCGGAATCTCGGGTGTGAATTTCGGCGTGGTTGAAAGCGGCACTCTCTGTTTGGTCACCAACGAGGGAAACGGGCGCATGGTCACCACCCTCCCCGAGGTCCATATAGCATTGATGGGGATCGAGCGCCTGGTGCCCACTTTGGATGATCTGGCGCTCATGTTGGCCTTGTTGCCCAGGGCAGCCACAGGACAAAAAATCACCGTTTACACGAGTTTGATTAACAGCCCGCGCAGGGCAAATGATCCTGATGGAGCGAACCAACGCCACCTGGTCCTGGTAGATAATGGTCGCAATAGGATGAGGGAATCGCCGTTAGCGGAAGCTTTACTGTGCATACGTTGTGGTGCGTGTCTGAACGCATGCCCGGTGTTTCGAGAGATCGGAGGACACGCCTATGTGAGCAAAGCAGGGGAAGGCAGCCCTTATCCAGGACCGATTGGGTCGATCGTCTCGCCGGTTTTTTTTGGACAGTCGGAGTTCGGACAGCTGGCAAGAGCCTCTAGCCTTTGTGGCGCGTGCAAGCAGGCCTGTCCAGTGGATATAGACCTGCCCAAGTTGTTATTGCGGGTACGAGCGGGGGGTGTAGAAATGGATCCTTCCCAGGCGCTCAAGAATGTTCCAGGGGGAGTTGCCTGGGGATTGCGGTTATTTACTTGGTTGGCGACAAACCCTGGACGGTTCGCCTTGGCTGAGAAAGCAGGGTATATCTTCAGTCGGATATTTGCTCCATTCTCCCGCTGGTTGCGGTTACCTAGTTTTACTGGCTGGGGGTACAGCAAAGATATGCCCAGCCCAGCTGGTCGCCCTTTCCGGGAACGATGGTCCACCGGAGAAAATAGAAGTTCAATGGCTTTATCTACCTTTCGAAAAGAGTTTCCCATCCAGGGGAGAAGTTCAGAAACGATCCAGGAGAAATCTAAACCCCCAGAAAGATCAACGCAAGAACCACGACCGCCAGGGGACAAGGATTTGGTCAAACGCTTTTCCAAGGAATTAATTACCCTGGGTGGCACGTTTACCTATTGCCAGATCGATGAAGATGGGAAAGGATCCAGCGAGGATTTGGTAAGATATATCCGCGAGTTTCTTCAAGATAGGGAAGTGGCTGAAATCCAAGCTTGGGATTGGAATCAATTTCCGGATGACCTATTACCAGGGCTTCAGGCGGCGGGTATTCATGTTGTTAACCAACCCGATTCTGAGATAAAAATCGGTTTGACGGGTGCCCTTGCCGGAATTGCTGAGACTGGCAGCCTGGTGTTACCAAGCGGACCAGGACGCCCGTTGACCGCTTCTCTATTGCCTGAAATCCACCTGGCGGTCTTGCGGGCTGACACCATTTACGAGAACCTTGCCCAAGTATTGAACCTACCCGATATAAAAGAATCAGCTGCGGTGGTGTTAGTCAGTGGCCCTTCACGCACTGGGGATATCGAGATGACCCATACTATTGGTGTGCATGGACCAGTGGAAGTGCATGTCTTTTGTTTGATCGCCGAATGAAGTGAGTTTTTAGGGTTAGGATCGGGGGGGTATTAATCAATGTCACCTGTGCGGTTTGTGTGAGAAACATAAGTGAGCAGTCCGACCGGTTCATTCCGGCAAGATGGCTTTGACCCGCTCTAAGATATGATCTGCTACCTCCGCCTTGCTCAGAAGAGCGAGCGATTCTTTACCGCCGCCCGCATCTAAAATCGTGACACGGTTAGTATCTACTTCAAAGCCGGCGTCGGATGCAGTGATATCGTTGGCAACGATCAAGTCCAATTCTTGGGTTTTCAGCTTGCTACGGGCGTTCTCAATCAGGTTCTGGCTCTCGGCAGCAAAACCGACGGTCACAAGCGGGTGCTTGATGCTGGATTTCGATTGTGCCACTGCGGTAAGGATATCTGGAGTGGGTTCAAGTTTGATCTCTGGAATGCTGGTTTTCCTTTTAATTTTCTGCTGTGCGGGCGTTGAGGGCCTGAAGTCAGCAACGGCGGCTGCCATTAATAAGATATCGGCCTGGGGGAGAGAATCTAATACTGCCTGAAGCATCTCTTCTGCGGTATTCACATCAATACGGTGAGCACCGGTAGGAGTTGCTAGCTGAGTAGGTGCAGCGATCAAAGTTACTTCAGCGCCACGATCCAAAGCAGCCTGAACGAGGGCAAATCCTTGTTTCCCGGACGAACGGTTTGTAATAAAGCGAACAGGATCAATAGGCTCTTGGGTGCCCCCGGCGGTGACGATTACTTTACGATCGTGAAGAGGTCCGGACCTTGTTAAGAGTAGACGAATATGACCAAACAGCTGGTAAGTTTCTAGCAATCGTCCTTTTCCAGCCATACCGGAAGCCAGATGACCTTCTGCAGGACCGACAAAGTGAGCTCCTCGTTGTTGGAGGATCTCGATATTAGATTGGGTAGCCGGGTGAGCGTACATACCGGCGTCCATAGCAGGGGCAATCATCAGGGGACAGGTGGCCGCTAGAGCGGTAACGGTTAACAGGTTGTCGGCGATACCATGGGCTAGTTTCGCCAGGGTGTTGGCAGTTGCTGGCGCAATTACCAGCAGATCGGCGTTTTTACTTAGGCCAATGTGAATTACATGGCCTTCATTACCCCACAGATCTTCGTCGGTGTAAGCCCTTCGACCGGTGACGGATTGGAAAGTGAGGGGTGTGGCGAATTTAGTCGCAGAGAAGGTCAGAACAGGATCTATCAAGGCACCTGCCTGGGCAAGTTTAGAGGCCAAATCAGCAGCTTTATATGCGGCGATAGAACCAGTCACCCCCAGAATAATGTGTTTGTCGTGGAATATTGTTTGCATGGAATTCTCTCAAAAAAAGAATGATCTCACTCGAAAAGTAAGCCAATTTCAGAAAATGGTGGATATAAGTAGATTATAAATTGAAATCAGATCCAACCTCTCAAACGATAAACAAACAATCCAATATATTCTTTCAAAGATTGGGTAACCGAAGATAGATTATCGACGCTGGGAAATAGGTTCATGATTTGGGATGCGAAGCTGGCGTTGGTTAGCTGCTGCCAATTGTCATAGGTGACCTGAAAATCAGTAGGTGCAGGAATCACCTCTAGGCCTTGATGTTTGAAAAGTGCCAGCGAGCGCGGCATGTGCAAGGCGGAAGTCACTAGAAGGATGCGGTTCACGTGGTGGGCTGCCAGGATCTTGTGGCTGTTAGCGGCGTTTTCATACGTGTTCAGCGAAGTTGTTTCCAACCACATGGCCTCATGTGGTACGCCCAACAGCTCTAGAATTGAGGCCATCTCCTCTGCTGGTGAAGTTCCTGGATTGAGCCAGCCGATGCGTCCCCCACTCAGTAAGATGTGATCCGCTTTTCCTTGCCGGTATAACCAAGCTGCATAAAGAACTCTGTCACCCGCGCTATTGACTTCCACGGTGCTGCGAGGGTACTGGAGAGAATCAGTACCTCCTCCTAAGACAACAATGGCTTCAGCCGAAGGTATCTCTTTGCTTGGCCGGTAGCGCCATTCCAGCGAGCGTGCCAAGGCAAAAGCCACCCAGCGATTGCTGCCTATCCAGATCAATACGATCGCAAGAATCAAGACGAGGCGTTGTAAGCTAGGGCGGCGAGGTAAGAACAATGCCAAGAGCAATAGGATAAAAATCAATCCTAACGGGTAAATAAAAAGCGGTAGCAACTTCGAAAGAAGAATGAACATCTTTAGCTATTTTTTAAATCTTGAGCAAGACAGGTCTATTGCTTCAGATTGATCCTGGATGGATAATAGCCGGTTTTCCCCAGCCAAATCTGGAAATACATTGATCTCGGCATTGGGAAATAACCCTCGCGCTAGGGCTTGGGCTTTTTCAGGGTGAGAGGCATCGATCTCAAGTAACAATAATCCGCCGGGGGCGAGTCGAGCTGGCGCTTGCTGTAGCAGCCTTCTAAGGAGATGAAAGCCGTCAAGACCCCCATCTAGTGCGAGGGTTGGCTCTTTTTTGAAAACCTGTAACTTCTGCAATCTTTGGGTAGGGATATACGGTAAATTGGCGCAGATCAGGTCGAACGAAGCCTGTATCCCAGATAACAGGTCGCATTGGATAAAACGCACCTGTCCTTTTAGTTTATAACGATAGGCATTCTTACGAGCTACCCTGAGAGCATGCCAAGATAGGTCTGTACCGAACATGCTTAGGTTGGGGATATGCTTAGCTAATATGATTGAGATGCAACCCGATCCCGTACCAACGTCAACCACCCGCCGCCTGGATGGATGCGTCTCTAACCAGGCAAGGGCATGTTCTACAAGCAATTCTGTTTCGGGGCGTGGGATAAGCGTATGGGGAGTGACGATGAAATCCAGGCCATAAAATTCCCTATGACCAAGCACATAAGGGAGCGATTCTCCAAGCTTCAGACGCGATAAAGCGCGTTCTATGTCTTCGATTTGGCCAGCAGATAGGCTGGCTTCGGGATATGCCAATACCCAGGCACGTGGTTTATTTATGATATGAGCGATTAGGACCTGGGCATCTAATAGGTCTGAATCGCTCCATTGGGACATCAC
>Ga0307435_1000246_pt1 | contig 24373 bp, 28 predicted proteins | sample SalMarWE160470MG_FD_202164 | JGI IMG/M metagenome (GOLD analysis project Ga0307435, IMG submission 202164) | Salt marsh sediment microbial communities from the Plum Island Ecosystem LTER, Massachusetts, United States - WE1604-70 | ecosystem: Environmental > Aquatic > Marine > Intertidal zone >... | reverse complement strand
GTCCCATATATGCTTATAGTTGGTGATAAAGAAGTGGCTTCATCCAGTGTGTCACTTCGCTTAAGGAATGGCGAGGATCTGGGCTTAGAAACTCTGGCACAACTTAAGAGTAGAATAAAGGCAGATATAGAGGCCAAGTCTTAAATACTGTTCCAGGGGGTAGAACGAGCATAGTTAAAGAATTATTAACCAATAGAAGAATTAGAGCCAGGGAAGTTCGTCTCATAGGGGAAGATGGGGAACAGCTGGGCGTAGTGCCTCTGCAGAAAGCATTGCAAATGGCTTATGAGGGCGGCCTCGATTTAGTGCAGGTGGCATCAACGATGAGTCCGCCAGTATGCCGGATTCTTGATTATGGTAAATACAAGTATGAGCAAACTAAAAAGGAACGCAAGGCGAAGAGAGGCCAAAGAGTTGGCTTACTCAGGGAGGTCCGTTTAAGACCCAAGATAGAAGAGCATGATTTACAGGCAAAAATTAAGACCACAAAGAAATTATTGGAGGAGGGCAATAAAGTAAAGTTAGTCCTAAGGTTTAGAGGACGCGAAATTATTTATCCTGAACTAGGTTGGAATGTGCTGCGTAAAGTAGCTGAAGCCTCCAAGGAATTAGCCGTGGTAAGTAGCTCCGGTAATGCCGAGAGAAGTATAGCCTTGGTCTTATCCCCAGTTCCCCAGAAGAAATCTAAGGAGACAGGAACAGATGCCAAAACTTAAAACCCATAAAGGGGCAAGGAGTCGGTTTCATATAACAGGGAGCGGCAAGCTGATGCGCACTAAATGCGGCAAGAGCCATTTGAGGCGAAAAAAGGCTCCTAAAACTAGGCGCCTCTACGATGAAATGATCATGACCTCCTCAGCGGATAAGAAGAGAGTAATGAGGCTTTTACCCTACAAATAGTGTAAGGATTAAAGGAGGAAGAACTTGCCACGAGCCAGGAGTGGAAAAGTTACCCACAGACGACATAAAAAGGTACTTGAACTGACCAAGGGACACCGGGCGGCCAGACACAATCTTTATAGGACAGCTCATGAGTCCATGCTTCATGCCTTAGATTATTCCTACCGTCATCGTCGTGAGCGGAAAGGCGACTTCAGAAAGCTATGGATTACCCGCATTAATGCTGCGGCACGAGCTAGAGGACTTACTTACAGTCAGTTTATAGCCGAGTTAAAAAAATCAAATGTAGAAATCGACCGCAAGATGTTAGCCGAGATGGCAGTCAAAGATCCTGAGGGTTTTACCACATTAGTAGCTTCGGTAACTAAGAATAACTCACCCCATGCCTGAAAATTTCAGGATTTTTGAATAAGGATAACATCACTTGGTAGTCAATGCTGGAACAACTCAAAGATCTTCATGCACAAGCTCTCGATGAGCTGAACAAAGTTAATAATCCTCGGGAGCTGGAGTTGTGGCGTGTTCGCCACCTGGGTAAGAAAAGCAGTTTAACTAAAATTCTACGTTCCTTGGCCGCTTTGCCCCTGGAAGAACGGAGAAAGGGGGGTGCCCAAGCTAACAAAATCAAGAGAGCTTTAGAGTCAAGCCTGGAAGAGAAGCGAAATTTACTACAGGAAGCCCTTTTGACCTTTCCTCTGGAATCCCAGAAATTAGATGTTACCTTGCCTGGTCGTCCTTTCCCGACAGGGAGACTTCACCCTACCACCCAAATACTTAACGAAATTTGCGATGTTTTCAAGAATATGGGCTTTCAAGTAATTGAGGGACCCGACGTGGAATGGGATTACTACAACTTTGAAGCCTTAAATATTCCTCAACATCACCCGGCGCGAGATATGTTTGCTACCCTATGGATAGATGCAGATATGGGAGAGAAAGCTAGACTTTTGCGCACTCATACCTCCCCAATGCAAATTAGATTGATGGAGAGGGAACGTCCGCCAATAAGAGCCATAGTGCCTGGGCGAGCTTATAGATATGAAGCGACCGACGCTACTCACGAATCTATGTTTTATCAGGTTGAAGGTTTGGCCGTGGATAAGGGCATCACCATGGGTGATTTAAAAGGCACTTTGTTTGACTTTTGCCGCTGCCTTTTTGGTGAGGAAAGGAAAGTGCGCTTTCGCTGCGATTACTTTCCTTTTGTGGAGCCCGGGGTGGAGGTAGCCATCGGATGTTCGGCTTGCGATGGAGTTGGCTGCCGGCTGTGTGGTTACAGTGGCTGGCTTGAAATACTGGGGGCGGGGATGGTGCATCCCGACGTCCTGGCACGCGTCGATATCGACCCCGAGATTTACAGTGGTTTTGCCTTTGGGTTGGGAGTTGAGCGTATACCTATGCTCCGTTATGGTATTGACGACATCCGCCTCTTTTATGGCAATGACCTCAGGTTTTTGAGGCAGTTCTGAATTTTAAGGTGACAATATGAAAGTTTCCCTCAAATGGCTCAGGGATTATGTTGACATAAAACTCGATCCTAAAGAGCTGGCAGAGAGGCTCACTATGTCTGGCCTGGAAGTCAAGGGCAAACAGACTATAGGTGGTACCTGGGATAATGTATTGATAGGGGAAGTAGTAGCTTTAAATCCTCATCCTAATGCTGACCGCCTTACGCTAGCTACAGTTGACCTCGGCACCGAGCAAGTCATTGTAGTGTGTGGTGCCCCCAATATCAGCCTTGGTCAGAGGGTGCCTTTTGCTCGTATAGGAGCCCGGCTTATAGATACCCACACTGAAGAAGCCATACTGCTAAAGCCGGCTAAAATTCGTGGCGTGGTTTCCGAGGGCATGGTTTGCTCAGAGAAGGAGCTAGGGATTTCTGATAGTCACGAAGGCATTTTGATATTGCCGCCGGAGGCACCCATAGGTGCACCTCTCGGGGCCTATCTGGGCGATGTAATTTTTGACTTGGATGTAACACCCAACCGCCCGGATTGCTTATCTGTAATTGGTATTGCCCGAGAGATTGCTGCCTTAACTGGTGAACCATTTCGTTTATCCCCAGTTCATTACGAAGAATTAGAAGACTCGATAGACTCCTTCGCCTCCGTTGACATAGCCGAGCCAGACCTATGCCCCAGGTACTGTGCTAGTCTGATTACCGGAATCAAGATAGCCCCTTCCCCAAGCTGGCTGCAGCAGCGTCTAAATAGCTGCGGAATGCGTCCCATTAACAACGTGGTTGATGTTACTAATTATGTGATGCTGGAATATGGTCAGCCCCTTCACGCCTTTGATTACCATAAGCTTAAGGGCAGACAAATTATCGTTCGCAGGGCCGGAAATGGTGAAACCATAACTACCATCGATGGCTCAGAGCGCACTCTTAACCCAGATATATTGGTTATTGCCGATAAAGAAGAAGCTGTTGCTGTGGCTGGAGTCATGGGTGGTCTGGCTTCCGAAGTTACGGATAGAACTGACACTATCCTCCTGGAGTCGGCGAATTTTAACCAGGCTGCCATTCGTCGAGGCTGTAGCCATCTTCAAGTTCAAAGCGAGGCCTCGATTCGCTTCGACAAAGGGCTTAATAGCGAGCTTCCATTATTACCATTGAAGCGGGCAACCCAGTTACTACTGGAACTAGCTGGCGGCAAAGCAGCCAAGGGCATAATTGATGTTTATCCCGGGAAATCAGAACCAAAGCCGATATTGCTTACTGCACGGGACGCGGAGCGCCTTTCAGGCTTGAAGGTCAGCATTAATGGAATTCTCAAGGTATTAAAACCCCTAGGCTTTGAATGCCAGGAGACCAATTCAGGCTCGCAGATTTCGATGTCTGTGCCTTACTGGCGCAGCGACGTTAAATGCTCTGCTGACCTCGTGGAGGAGATAGTTCGCATCATTGGTTATGAAAAGATTCCTATCACCAGGCTGGGCTCTCCTTTGCCTCAACAAAAATCAAAATTGTCACCATCAGCCCAGCAAAGCAATCTCAAGGAGAAATTACGTAATATGCTGGCCGGCTTGGGCTTTCAAGAGATACTAACTTATTCTTTAGTCAGCTTAGAAAAGTTGCAGAGGCTTTCCCCAAAGCTTGAGTTGAAAACTTCGCCGTTAAAGGTAGCTAACCCGATGACGAGGGAACAGGAATTCCTGCGTACCAGTTTACGAGCCGGTCTTCTGGCCACGTTGTCACATAATCAGAAATTTGAGCAGGCAGGCGTAAGGCTCTTTGAAATTGGTAAGGTATTCTTGCCGCGAGGCAAGGATTTGCCTGAAGAAAAGGAGATGCTCTGTGCTGTGCTCAGTGGCTCAATGGCAGAATTATCCTGGCAAGTTGATAAGGAGTCGCTCGATTTCTTTGACGCTAAGGGGGCGGTTGAAAATCTCCTGAACCAGTTGGGGCTGAAAGCGAGTTTTGATATTGGAGATGATGAAATTCTATTCTCAGGAAGAGGGGCTAACATAATCGTTGAAGATGACAAAGTTGGTATTGTAGGAGACGTGCATCCCAGAGTAGCACAAGCTTTTGAGCTTTCTAACACCATTTGCCTTATAGAAATTGACGTGGAGAAGCTATTGACCAAGGTTACCGGGATAAAGGAGTATCAATCTATTCCACGGTTTCCCAGCGTAACCAGGGACCTCGCTTTAGTAATAGATGAGCAAGTGAGCTATGGAAGAGTGGAGGAGATAATCCAAAGCTTTCCGCTAGTGACAAAGGTAGCTCTCTTTGACCTTTATCGAGGTGAGCAAATAGCCGAGGGTAAAAAATCTTTTGCCATCAGGATTATCTATCAATCGCCCAGCCATACCTTGACCGACGAGGAAGTCGACCAAACTCAAGAACAGATGCTCGCTAGGCTACATCAGGAACTGGGCGCTGCTTTGAGGGATTGACTCAACTGAAGAATAGGTATAACGTTCAAGTTATGACAATAAAAAGCAAAGGGAATTTATATTTATATCTGGCTATTGCCTGCTTTATTGGCATTATCGCCATATTTGTCATTGATGGCTACCTGTTATGACAATAAAAAGCAAAAGGAATTTATATTTATATCTGGCTATTGCCTGCTTTATTGGCATTATTGTCATATTTGTTGATGGCTACCTGGGCATCCACGATACTATTTATTTCACACTCCGCGAGCGGGAGAGGACAGTAGGGGAAGTGGACTACAGCATAAAGTATGTAGGTGGGGATGAGAAGGTGGTTTTCCGCTACGAGCTTGACAACCGCCGCTTGTTATCTTATTCTACTTCTATTCAGGCCTCAGTGTGGAAAGAGAATGAAAAGGTGCTTGATTTATTTTCCCAAGACAAATTGATAATAAAGCCGTTTGATAAGGCGATGGTGGAATGGACTTTAGATTCCGAGGAACTCCAGGCACAGGGATTTTATGCTGGAAACTATACGGAGTATACTGTGAAAATAGAACGTAACGGGGTGGAGCGGCGGATAGGAGTTACTTATCGGTGAGAAATTATATTTTGTACGGCTTCGGTATCGCGCTATGTATCTCTGGCATAGTATACCTGGCTGCCGAGTATGTGGAATACCTTTCTGACTGGGGCAAATTGGGCTGCCTCATCCTCTTGATAGGCTTATTTTCCTTTTTAGGAAGACACTTTCAGGAATTAGGGCGTTAGCTTAGATGTTATATTTTATAGGCGCAGTTTTAGTGATAGCCTTTATTGTATGGCTGATTCGGCGTGCAGCCAAGAAAAAAGCAATTAAGGCTTATATGGTACTGTACGGGCTCTCCTGTATGGCAGGCATATTCACCCTGGCCTTCTTTTTGGCTATGGACATATCCACAACGATTAAGATACTGGTTTGCATCATCTTTGGGGTCGTCTTGATATTCCTTGCTGCTCGACTACAGCAACGGCGAGCTAAAGCCGATTAAGATTGAGAGCTTACGGTCTCATCTAGAAGCTTCTTCACCTGTACCGCCAAGTTTTCCAAAGGCAAGAGCTTGGCTTCTTTCTCCATTCGCCATTTTGCCTCTACGCTCTGGCTTTGTAAGGTGCGTGGAGATAAGGTCAAGCGCAGTGGTATTCCCAGGAGGTCAGCATCGTTGAATTTAACGCCGGGGGAGTCGTCACGGTCATCGAAAAGTACTTCAATACCTTCTTTTTGTAATTCTTGATAAATCTTTTCTGCCGTAGGTAAGACTGCCGACTTGTCCAAATTTAGAGGACAAAGATAGACTTGATAGGGGGCAACGGAGAGCGGCCAGATAATACCCTTGTCGTCGTGGCTTTGTTCTACTATGGCTGCCAACAAGCGCCCCAGTCCAATGCCGTAGCAGCCCATGACAATAGGTTGGGAAGTGCCATCATTATCTAGGAAGGATGCTCCGAATCTCTCACTGATAAAGGTGCCCAACTTAAATACATGCCCCACTTCAATGCCCCGAGCCGAGGATAACTCACCACCACACTTGGGACAGCTATCTCCAGGCTGCGCCAGGGCGATATCAGCCATTAGGTCAACCTTAAAATCCCTGGGATAATTGGCATTCCTGAAGTGATACCCCGGCTTATTAGCGCCAGCAATGAAGCTGGAGCCTGAGGTTATGGAATCATCAGCCACGACTTTGACTCCCTTTACACCTATGGGTGAGGCAAAACCAGCTACAAGTCCAGCTTCACTTACTTCGCCTTCTGTAGCTAAGCGAAGCTCGGAGCATTTTAAAGCATTTCTTAACTTCGTTTCGTTGACTTCCAGATCGCCCTGAATGATAACGAAGATAAATTCTCCGTCGGCATAATAAAACACCGATTTAAGCGTTTGTCTTGTCGGCACACCAACAAAATCAGCTACCTCCTCTATGGCTTTCGTCCCCGGCGTGGCTATCTCCTCCAAAGAAAGCGGGGCTTCAGCATTGCTCTTCTTTTTCGCAAATTGAGCCTTCTCTGCATTAGCGGCATAGCCACAATTAGAGCAACGAATAATTTCGTCTTCACCGCCTTCAGTGAGAACCATGAACTCGTGAGAATCCTTGCCCCCTATGGCGCCGCTATCAGCCTCTACCGTTAATACGGGTAAGCCAAGGCGTGAATAGATATCTCGGTAAGCCTGGTTCATCTTTTGGTAACTTTCATCGAGCCCAGCCTCGTCTGCATCAAAGCTGTAAAGGTCCTTCATGATGAACTCGCGGACTCTCAATAAGCCACCGCGGGGTCGAGGCTCATCGCGGAGCTTGGTCTGTATTTGATAGAGGAGCAGGGGGAGCTCCCGGTAGCTTTGTACGTAGCGATGGACAAGGTCGGTAATAACTTCTTCATGAGTGGGTCCCAGAGCCAGTGTATGCTCCTTGCGGTCGGTCAAGGTGAACAAGGATTTACCAAAGGAAACATACCTGCCTGATTGCTGCCATAATTCAAAAGGCTGCAACACAGGCAGCATCAATTCCTGCCCGCCAGCCTTATCCATTTCCTCTCTGATTACATTTTCTATCTTTTTGAGCACTCGCCATCCCAGGGGCAAGTAAGAGTAAATCCCGGCAGCCTCCTGGGCAATCATGCCCGCCCTGAGCAGTAGCTGATGGCTTACGCTCTCAGCTTCTGCTGGCGCCTGCCGTAATGTCTTGCCGAAAAGCTTAGAAAGACGCATTGTTTTTACCTTTACTCTAATCCTTTCCTATCGAGAGAGTTTATTTCTGTCATTAAGGCTTCTAATAGATTATCCTCACTCGCTGTGCCCACTACCTCCCCCTTCTTAAATATAGCACCCTTCCCCTTGCCGCAGGCAATACCGACATCGGCATCCTTAGCCTCGCCAGGGCCGTTGACTACGCAGCCCATAACTGCCACTTTAATGGGCTTGCTTATTTTTCCCAGACGCTTGCTTACTGCCTCAGCCAGGGCAATGATATCAATTTCAGCCCGGCCGCAGGAAGGGCAGCTCACTAGAGTTGGACCCCGCTGACGAAGTCCCAAGCTTTTAAGAATTTCGTAAGCTACAAATACCTCCTCACAGGGATGCGCGCTGAGGGAAACGCGTATGGTGTCCCCAATCCCTTGATAGAGAAGCATGCCGATGCCTATGGCGCTGCGTATGGCTCCCGTCCGGGGAAGCCCGGCCTCAGTGACGCCCAGATGTAATGGATAGGGCATTTTATCGGCAATCATTTGATAGGTCTGAATGGTAGTGGGAACATCAAAGGCTTTGAGAGAAACTTTGATTAAATTAAAGTCTAAACTTTCCATAAGCCTTATCTGCTCCAATGCCATGTTGACCATGCGCTCAACCGGTGGAGTGTTGGGTTGAAAATTGGCCGGTAAACTACCGGCATTCACTCCAATACGGATGGGCACCTCTCTTTCTTTAGCAGCAGCTACCACCCTGGCAATCTGTTCTCTGTCTCCTATGTTGCCGGGATTGAGGCGGAGTCCGTCAACACCGGATTGCAGCGCAGCCAAAGCTAAGCGGTAGTCAAAATGTATATCAGCAATAAGAGGTAAGGAAACACTCCTCTTTATAGTGGCTATGCTTTCAGCCGCTTCCTTGTCTGGGACTGCCACTCGCACAATTTCACAGCCGCACTCCTCTAACTCCTTAATCTGGTTTATAGTGGCCGGAATATCACGGGTATCGGTCTTGGTCATGGACTGCACCACGATGGGAGCATCGCCGCCAATGGTCACCTTGCCAATTCTCAAGGATTTAGAGCTTCGACGTGTCATAGTCCAAAACCCTCGCCGCTAATTAGACGCCAGACATCGCTAAAGGTTACTAGAATCACAAGTGCGATTAAAAAAGTGGTGCCGATAGTGTAGGCTAGGCGCATTGCTCGAGGGGAAAGACGTTTCCCACGCCTACACCCTTCAATGAACGCCACCAGCATACCTCCTCCATCCAAAGGGGGGATGGGGAGGAGATTGAATATACCGATGCCCAGGCTGATTATGCCGGCCATAAATAGTATGCTGCTGAATCCAGAGGTGCGCACTATCTCCACCGTCAACTGACCAGCACCTATCGGTCCCACTAAGGCTAGATCGGGACGTTCTATGATTATCGGGATAGCCTCTATTATGAGCACAGGCATATAAATGATATACCTAGCCCCCAAATAGACTGCCCTCCACACAGGAAGTCGCTCTTGTTCGGTACGAGTCCCATCTACCCATCGTAGCTCTACCCCGGCCAGGGTTTCGTAGCCGACATTGGTCAAAGAGAGTAAAGTCTCTTTCCCGTCTCGGAGCAAAACCAGGTTTATTTCTTCACCTTCCTCAACGGAATGCAAGGCGCTAGACATACTCTCTTCGTTGTATATAAGCTGTCCATTGATGCTGTGGATGGCATCACCGGGTCTGATGCCAGCTTCGTAAGCTGGCGAGCCTTCCTCCACTTGACTCACCATATCCCACCAAAGGTAGACGCCGATTTTTAGCTGTTGCAACTTTGGGTCGAGTTGCGGCTTCAAGGTGATTTCCTCTTCTTGCCCGTTCCTCAGCATTAGCAAAGTTATTTCTTCCCCTTCTTCGGCTGAATTTACTATGTCCTGCACGTCCCCACTCCTATGAACAGGTTGCCCATCTACCTCCAGAATTATATCGCCGGGCTCGATGCCTGCTTCTTCCGCAGGAGAATTCCCTACAACAGCACGCACCATGAGTCCATCGCCGGCAATGACAGAATAGGGCAGCGCCAGGAAAGCACTGAGGAGAACAAAGGCTAGAAAGAAGTTGACCAGCGGACCGGCAGCATAGATTCCTAACCTGGTCCAGGGTCCTTTGCCAGCCAGGCTCCGGGGTACTGTGGGGTCATTTTCCCCAGCAGCCTTAACAAAAGCTCCCAGAGGTATGGCATTAACCGAGTATATTGTCTCGCCCCGTTTAATACCAAAAAGTCGTGGAGGAATACCTATGCCGAACTCTTCCACTTTTACTCCGGCACGCTTAGCGGCGATGAAGTGACCCAATTCGTGAAGACACATTGCCACGAATAGAGCTACGATGAAAATGATAATGATTACGGCAACGCTCATCTCTTATCTCTCTATCCCAAGATTGCTTCGTCGCTCAGGCTCTTCGCAGTGGCCAGGGGAAAGGCCTGTAGCACATTCCCTTGCCCAGTTGTCAGCAGCCAGTATTTCCTCTAGCGATGGCTGGGGGATGTTGCGATGTTGGTCCAGCGTTTTTTGCACGATTTTAGCTATATCGGCAAAACTTATTCTATGGCTGAGAAAAAGCTCTACAGCCACCTCATCTGCGGCACAAAGCACTGCCGGATAAGTTCCTCCTGATTTGCCAGCATCCATTGCCAGTTTGAGACAGGGAAATTTATCATAGTCTACAGGCTCAAAGTTCAAAGAGTCGATTTTATTCCAATCAAGGCGGGGGAGTTCTGGATTAAGCCACCTCCGTGGATAGGAAAGAGCATATTGAATGGGCAATCTCATATCAGGCCAGCTAAGCTGAGCTTTCAGGGAACCATCCATAAACTCCACTATGGAATGAACGATAGACTGGGGATGAATTAATATTTCAATACTATCAAAGGGGAAAGAGAAGAGCCAATGAGCTTCGATGACCTCTAATCCTTTATTCATAAGGGTTGCTGAATCTATGGTTAACTTCTTTCCCATCTTCCATACGGGGTGCTGAAGAGTTTGCTCCGGAGTTACCTCAGCCAATTGTGACTGTGAATAGTGGTAAAAAGGCCCACCAGAGGCAGTGAGAAAAAGCCTCTGCGGTTTATTTTCTTCCCCATGCAAACATTGCCAGATAGCACTATGCTCACTATCAATAGGCAGGATTTGAGCTTGATGAAGGGCGGCTTCACGAACAATAATTTCACCGGCCATCACCACTACCTCCTTGCTAGCCAGGGCAACTGTCTTGCCTGCCTGTAAAGCCGCCAGAGTAGGACTTAGTCCTGCCTTACCCGCAGTGGCCACAATAACGAAGTCTACCTCGGGATGACCGGCTATTTCTTCTGCGGACAAAAATTCCCCGCCGTAACTAATGTCAGGCTTAACTGAGGAACAAAACATTTCTGGCTGAAATTCACTAATTTGTCTTTCCAGGAGCTCAAGATTTTTGTTCCCTGTCAGAGCTATTACTTTTAATTCGTCAGGCAGGGCACGGATTACATCCAGAGCCTGCCGCCCTATGGAGCCTGTCGAGCCCAAGATAGCTATTTTTTTCACACCACCCACATCACGTAATAGTATACCACTGCCCCGACGAAGATGAGGCTATCGAAGCGGTCAAGGATACCGCCGTGTCCCGGTAGTAAATTACCTGATTCTTTCACTCCCATATTACGCTTGAGCAAGGATTCAACCAAATCGCCAAGCTGAGCAAAGACACCAACTAGAAAGCCAAGGAGTATGATTTGCCAGTATTTAAAAGCAAAAGGAGAAATGAGGTTAAGAACCATCGCTATTACAATAGCGCCCAGAATGGCGCTTATTAAGCCACCTATCGCTCCTTCCCAAGTTTTAGTCGGGCTTATGGCAGGAGCCAGCCTATGTTTACCCCTTGCCCTCCCAATAAAAAAAGCGCCTGTATCGTTGGCAAATGTAGTCAGCATGGCCAGGTAAACCCAATTTCGGCCGTCCTCTAAACCGCGCAAACTCAGCCAATAGCTGAGCATCCAACCCACATAGAGAGCACCCACTATTGTCCATGCCCAGTTGTGAAATACTCTTTCTCTTGATGGGCGGCGTAACAGGCAGATCAAGGAAACCAACATAGTGGCGGTAATAACTATGGGTAAAATATCAGGGCTCCTGTAATGAGGGCTTAAGACGAGTGCCAGCGTCCATAGCAAACCCAAATAAATCAGGGGCTCTCTCCTGTCAAAATTGGCCATGTGGTAGAACTCGTAGGTGCCGGCTAACGCCGCTGCGGCTATGAGAAGACTAAACCAAGGGTCACCAAACCAGATGGCAAGAATAACGAGGGGCACGCCCACAGCGGCAGTGATAACTCTGTGCTTGAGCATAGCTCTATTTTAACAGTTTTTAAGCGGCTATAGGCTTGCTAGTGTCTGGTCTAATAAATGAATTTCATCAAAACTAGAGTCATTTCTTATGTTACCCTGGGCGGGAACGAAGTGTTCAAGGGCGGAATGACAAATAGCGAAGGACTGAGAGATTACAACTGAATACTATCAAATATCTCTAATAGTTAGTGCGGACTTTTTTGCCGGATACCGGTGAGGCGAATTATATTTCCCGTATTTCCCTTTCCTTGCTCTGTCCCAATTCACTTACCTTATCCACACAGGCCTCTGTAAGCTGGTCGATTTTCTTAGCATTGTTTTTGAGTTCATCTTCCGATATTTCTTTATTCTTCTCCATCTCTCTCAGTTTCTCAATGCCATCTCTCCTTATATTGCGTATGGCAATCCGCCGCTCCTCCACTTTCCTAGACACTACCTTGACCAACTCTTTGCGCCGCTCCTCGTTAAGAGGCGGGATGATCACCCGAATTAAGTTGCCATCATTCGCAGGGTTAAGGCCGACGTTGGCTGTGAGAATGGCTCTTTCAATGTCACGCAACGATGTGCGATCCCAGGGTTGAATAATGATTAAATTAGCCTCAGGTATAGACATGGTAGCAAGTTGATAGAGCGGGACAGACGTGCCCTGATAGTCAACCATGATGTTGTCAAGCAAAGCTGTAGTGGCACGCCCGGCACGGATGGTAGCTAATTCTCTAGCTAAGCCATCTACGGCCTTCTGCATTCTGGAGTTCAGTTCAGCGAGTAATTCATCCAACATGGCTCAGCGATCGACACCAAGCTCGAATCTGGCGAATCTGCGTACTTTTATGTTCTCACCTACTTTGGTAATTGTTTCAACAATAACTTCTTGTACCGTCTTGGTAGGTTCTTTAATAAAAGGCTGGCTAAGAAGGCAAGCTGCTTGGGGGTCTGTTTCTGCTTCTGGCGGCATCTCTTCAATAGTGAGAAATTGCGGGGAAGTAGCAGCTATCTGCATAGCTAAGTCGTGAGCAAGTTCTTTAAATTCATCGGTATGAGCCACAAAATCGGTTTCACAATTTAACTCCACTAATGCTCCTATGCGCTTGGTATGATGAACATAAGCTTCGATTGCGCCTTCGGTTGTGGCTACATCCTTCTTACTTTCAGCAATTGCTGCCCCCCGCTGTTTCAAGAATTCGATTGCCTTTTCTATATCACCACCTACCTCTGACAGAGCCTTATTACAGTCAGCTATGCCCGCATTAGTTCTGTTTCTTAGCTCCTTTACAACTTCAACTGGTATTTTCATGTAGATGCAATTTCTCCTTCTGGCCCCTTTGGCTCTTCTGGTTCACCGGGCTCCTCTGGTTCAAAGGTATAAGAACCTAGAATTTCAATGGTTTCTCCAGCAACTAATTTGGTAACTCCCACCTCTCCAGAAAAGGCTTCAGTTTTACCTTCAATTATGGCATCAGCTATTTTGCTAGAAATTAATTTTAGCGTCTTAACAGCGTCATCATTAGCAGGGATGGGATAATCGATGCCGTCGGGATTGCAATTAGTATCCACAATAGCAATCACGGGTATGCCCAATTTTTTAGCTTCAGTAAAGGCAATCTTATCTTTAATAGGATCAGTGATGAAGAGGGCTCCAGGAAGGATAGTCATTTCCTTAAACCCCCCCATTTGAGTATTCAGGTGGGAAATTTCCTTTTCTATCTTCACTCGTTCTTTTTTGGGCAAGGAGTCAAGCTCGCCTTTGTCTCTTTTATTCTCTAAACGAACTAAGTGGTCGATCCGAGCTTGTATGACGGTGAAGTTAGTTAACATACCACCTAGCCATCTTTGATTAACATAGCTCATACCGCACCTCACACCCTCTTCTTCTATGGTCTGTTGAGCCTGTTTTTTAGTGCCGACAAGAAGAATGCTTTGCCCGCGAGCTGCTAAATCTTGGACAAAGGTACAGGCCTTTTCTAACATGGTAACTGTCTGCTCCAAATCGATGATATGGATACCATTGCGCTGTGTAAAAATATATTTCTTCGCCTTGGGATGCCAGTAGCTGGTGTGGTGACCAAAGTGAGCACCTGCTTCCAGCAGTTGTTTTAATAAAGCATTATCTATCATGCTTACAATTTAAGATGATGGTAGTTAGTAAAACTGGTATAATGTAGCATGATTCATTTGAATAATGCAACAAAAGATTGCCTCCAATTGTCTCTTATTTGACAGGGAAATTCCCCTTATCTATACTATTGAGCCAAAATTGTAGCTAGAAGTTGCCCGAGTAGCACAATGGTAGCGCAACCGACTTGTAATCGGTAGGTTGGTGGGTTCGAATCCCCCCTCGGGCTAGGTTTTTCAGATACTCCGTGATAAGATTATATCGGGGAGGGGTGCCGGAGTGGTTAATCGGAGCAGACTGTAAATCTGCCGCCCGTAAGGGCTGCGTAGGTTCGAATCCTACCCCCTCCATTATAAAGCGCAGGAGACCCACATAGCTCAGTCGGTAGAGCACGTTCTTGGTAAGAATCTGGTCTAACCACCATCAGACGCACCATTATAAACTCATCACAAATACCGATACTACCGCAATAATGGCACCAGCTAATAAACTTGCACCACCCTCTTTCCACGGGCCTGTTTTCTTTCTTACGCAGAGTTGCACCACACCACTAAACGCGAGTACCAGACCAGCTATAAGAGGACCCAGCACTAATGCAACATACTCCATTCTACACACCTCCAATTTTAGAATTTTCTATATCGTCTTTTCTTGGTAAGACCGGGACATAACCGCCTCAGACACGCTACAATTCATAATAAACCTCTTTACGTAACATTTTAATCTGTGGCTACAGAAACAAGGCCATATGCAGCAGTGGTATACTCATTAGCGATGACTTCATCACCCTTGATTATCTCTACGCTGAGAAAGCCCGCTTCAGTTTGCTTCTGAAACACGACTGAAACCATTGTCCCAGTTACAGAATATTGCTCGGGAACAAATCCATCTACCGATTTCGATGTTACCTTGCCATCTGCTGTTGTTACCATATAACTCCCCGAAAACTCAAGGCCTTCCGTTCCTGAAACTTTGATTTGAAATACAGAATTCCCAGGGATAATACCATTACAAGTTGAAATTGCAACGACAATAATGATAATGGCTATAACACCGATAATTATTCCCGCCTTTTTCACTTCAATCTCCTTATGCACTCAATTACTGGAGCTGTCCCCTGGCACTTTAGCTTCAAATCCATATCCTCTATATTATTATATCATATGCGAGGTCAACTCCACGTTATATTTCAACTTTAGAGCCTCATCTCAATTATACCTATTCATCAGCTCGGGCAGAATAATCTCATTACGCACTTTCTTAGACATACGTGCTAGCTTTACCAATACACCCGGGTACTTCTGGTCAGGATAAACGCCATAATTACGTTTAAACCACCTTGACCAGGATACCCAGCCTGTGAACACCCAACCAGCACTCATAATATACTTACGCACACGGTACGACTGCATATTGAGATAACTGCCAATGTATCGAGCAGCTGCATCAACATCATCAACAGCTTCAATATAAGGCTTAATACTTCTATGAACACCAATCCACATATCCTCTAGCTCAAGCTGAGGCATAAATTTACCTTTACATATAATGTGTATATGCTCACGCAACGGCTCATCTTCATCACAGGCAACTACACCAAAATACTCGAATTCTCCGTACTTACGCCTTATACGCTTTACCAGCTTACTAAACGATTTAAGAATATCTATACCCAAAACTATAGACTCATCACTACTATTAAGCGTTAAAAACCTCAGCCTATTAGCTGACTCAGCACCGGTAAACAACCTCTGCCAAAACCTAGCCCTCCTTCGTTCCTCATTCGTCTTAAACATCAACTACTCCTCGCCTAAAATACCAACGGCAACATACGCCTATAAGAAGGACAGAAGTTAATATATATATAGATAAATAAGACCTTACCCCTAAGGGGCGCGAGCTTTTGCTCGCCGCCCTCCGCCTCAAGCTAAAACCTATCGCTTTCCTCAATTACTCACCTCCTTCACTCCAAATCGGTAAAAATGGATGCACTTTAAAGACACTCCTATCAACTTCCTCTTGATTACGTTTACCGTAAATTGCCAGCATCCCAAACCCACCTTTCACAGTTCCATCAGACCACCGCATAAACCTCACCAGGTTAATTAAGCTAACATCCGTGTATAGAAGTTCTGTAGCTAGAGCACGCCTTATTGCGTGCCAACCATAATTCTCCCTCGGCAGAGCAATACCGAGCTTCTTAATGATTCTCCGAAAGACCAAGCTCATATAACTCACTCCAGTCCTCTCATAGCCCGCCAAATAAGGCCTTATCTCATCAGGGACCACATGAGTGGTCACCGGACCACCTTTAACCGTGTCTACGGTCACCTTACCGTCAATCCTGCCCAAACCACTTAGTTCCTCACGTCGCAAAACATAGGTAGTCGATAATGCCAAATAAGCCAGCTCCCTGGCAGATAGCACTTCTTTACCTCTCCTGACCATCAGACAGACCTCTTCATGACTAAGTACCGGCCGGCCTATATCACCATCTCTCACCTTTGGCATCGCCAACCGTGGAAAAGACCATCCCTGTATCTGAGCCAATAACTTTACAGGCCGAACCATCACGTCTATTGAACTCTGCCTATACCCTTGCTCACGCAAGCAGCATAAATACTTTATGACATCATCCCTGTCATATTTGCTCTTAGTTCCACAGCAAACCTCAAACTTCATAGTCAAAAGTCGCCAACGTCTAGCAGTCTCAATATCCTTGCCTCTTGCCACCAAGTCCATATATACCTTTTCAGCTAATCTCCCCATCTTTCAGACCTCCTTCTTGACTTTCACCAAAGCATTCCTTTAAAATCCATCCGTTAATCTGCCAACTAAACATGTACATCACGTTCTGAAGTAGAACAGGTATAATCAGTTGACTATTAACCCGTATTGACTTACAATATGATTTCGTGCATACTTGCCCACATAGCTCAGTAGGTAGAGCACGTTCTTGGTAAGAACGGGGTCACCAGTTCGAATCTGGTTGTGGGCTTTGAGATAGAAGGAGGTTAAAATGGCTAAGAAAGTTTATGAGCGTGTCAAAGAACATATCAATGTGGGCACTATAGGACATGTTGACCATGGGAAAACCACACTAACTGCAGCCATGACCCAGGTATTGTCTAAAGCAGGCACTACACAATTCCGGGCCTTTGATTCCATAGATAATGCTCCTGAAGAAAAAGCTCGTGGTCTAACAATTGCCATTTCCCATATCGAGTATGAGACTGAGAAGCGCCATTATTGCCATGTTGACTGTCCCGGTCATGCTGACTATATCAAGAACATGATAACTGGAGCTGCTCAGATGGATGGAGCTATTTTGGTGGTCGCTGCCGATGATGGTCCTATGCCACAAACCAGAGAACACATCCTTCTAGCCCGGCAAGTGGCAGTTCCCCGCATAATGGTGGCTCTAAATAAGGTAGATCTGGTAGATGATGAAGAGTTGTTAGATTTGGTAGAGATGGAAGTTAGAGACTTGCTTAAGAAGTACAACTTTCCTGGTGATGAAATCCCCATTGTGCGAGTAAGTGCTCTTAAGTCTCTGGAATGTGGCTGTGGAAAAAGAGAGTGCCAATGGTGTGGACCAATATGGAAGTTGGTGGATGCTATAGATGATTATATTCCGCTACCACAGAGAGAAAAGGATAAACCCTTCTTGATGCCAGTAGAAGATGTATTCAGTATTAAAGGACGGGGGACTGTGCCTACCGGCCGAGTAGAACGCGGGGTGATCAAAAGCGGTGACGAAATAGAGATAGTAGGATTAAAAGATACAAGAAAAGTAGTGGCAGTTAGCCTGGAAATGTTCCATAAGACCATGCAGGAAGCGGAGGCAGGCGATGCTGTCGGAGTGCTATTGCGGGGCATAGACCGAGATGAAATAGAGCGAGGGCAGGTGCTGGCTAAACCAAATACGGTCAAGCCTCATACTGAAGCTGAGGTTGAAGTATATATTTTGACCAAGGATGAAGGCGGCAGACACACACCTTTCTTCAATGGTTATAAACCCCAGTTTTACATCAGAACTCTGGATGTTACGGGCGAAATAAGTCTTCCTGAGGGTGTGGAGATGGCTATGCCCGGTGACAGCCTGACTCATATGAAGATTAAAACTATTTACCCCGTGGCTATGGAGGAGGGACTACGCTTTGCTATCAGGGAGGGTGGCAGGACAGTCGGTGCTGGCGTGATTAGCAAGGTTATCGCATAAATATCGACTCCTACACACTTTGTAAATTTTTAAATAGACGTGGCTAAAAAGAAGGGCGATTTACGCGTAATTATCCACCTAGCTTGCAGTCAATGTTTGCGGAGAACATATACTACGACAAAAAACAAGAAGAATGATCCGCAACGGCTGGAGTTAAATAAGTATTGTCCTCATTGTCGTGGCCATACTGTTCATCGAGAAACAAAGTAACTTATGACAACTCAAGCTAAGAAAGCGGGTACTAAGTCCGCTCCGGCTAAAAAATCGAGGTTCAGTTTCTTTCCCGAGGTAATAGCTGAACTGCGAAAAGCGCACTGGCCAACAAGGCAGGAAACCTTGAGGTTGAGTATTTTAGTGCTCATTGTGTGTGCTATTGTGGGAGGCATTCTAGGCGCTTTAGATTTGGGCTTTACAAGATTGTTTTTGCTTCTAGGTGGTTAATAATCAATGGTTGATGGAGAATGGTACTTATTATACGTCTCTTCCGGTCATGAGGAACAGGCCAGGAGGAATTTAGAACAGCGTATCAAATATATGGATGTGGGTGATAAGATATTTGATGTGGTGATACCCACAAATAAGGAGATTGAAATCAGAGCTGGAAAGCGGCATACGATGACTAAAAAAGCTTTCCCAGGCTATATCATGGTAAATATGAGCTTAGACGAGCATAGCTGGGAGATAGTACGCAACACCCCTGGTGTCGCTGGCTTTGTGAGTGCTGGCACCAAACCTGTTCCTTTACCTGAACAAGAAGCGGATGCCATCCTGCGACGCATGGAAGAAGCTCCTACCGAGGTTAAAATGACTTTTAAGGAAGGAGACAGTGTACGTGTAACGAGTGGTCCTTTTATTGACTTCATCGGCAAAGTAGAGCAAGTTAATCTGAACAAAGGTAAGGCAATAGTTTTATTATCGCTCTTCGGCCGGGAAACGCCTGTGGAGTTAGACCTCCTGGGGATAGAAAGGATATAACACCTGAGTAGGAACCCAGGACGCAATGAAAGAGAGAATCAGTAATGGCGAAGAAAGTTAAAACGGTCATTAAGTTGCAGATACCTGCGGGTAAAGCTACTCCGGCACCACCTGTGGGACCTGCTTTAGGGCAACACGGTCTTAATATCATGGCTTTTTGTAAGGAATATAATGAACGAACTGCTTCTCAAGAGGGTTTCATCATTCCTGCTGAGATAACTGTATATGAGGATCGCTCCTTTATCTTTGTGACTAAGATGCCGCCTGTTTCTGATCTATTACGGCGCGCTTTGGGAATAGAAAAGGGTAGCGGTAATACCGGAAGCGAGAAAATAGGCAAGATAAGTAAAGACACAGTTTATGAGATCGCACGGAATAAAATGAAGGACCTCAATACGACTGATATTGATAAGGCAGCAAGCATTGTTGCTGGCACGGCTCGGAGCATGGGAGTCGAGGTAGAATAAATTTAGGTTCTTAAAAGTTCATAGGATTTTGAGGATATAAGTAAGTGGAAAAACATGGTAAGAAATACCAGGAAGCTAGTAAACCTGTAGATAAATCAAGGACCTATTCTCCTGAAGAAGCGATCGAATCAGCTAAGAAGGTTTCCTACGCCAAATTTGATGAGACCGTTGAGCTCCATTTGAAGATGGGAGTCGATCCCCGCAGTGCTGACCAACAAGTGCGTGGTGTAATTCTACTGCCTAATGGACTGGGGAAGAAGACACGAGTGCTCGTCTTTACCCAAGGTGAGGGGGTAAAGTTGGCGGAGGAAGCAGGTGCTGACTATGCTGGGGCAGACGAGCTTATTAAACAAATTGAAGGTGGCTGGCTTGAATTTGATGTATCTGTTGCCACCCCTGATATGATGCCTAAAGTAGCCAAGCTTGGTAAAATTTTAGGACGACGGGGTTTGATGCCTAATCCCAAGTCTGGCACCGTAGTACCGCCTCAAGATCTAGCTCGCGTTGTGAATGAAGCTCGTAAAGGTAGAGCCGAGTTTCGTTTAGACAGAACAGCTATTATCCATTTGCCCATTGGCAAAATCAGTTTTGATAAAGACAAGCTCTTGGAGAACCTGGCAGCGGCGGTCGAAGCTATCGTTAAAGCAAAGCCCAGCGGGGCTAAAGGGCAATATATCAGAAGTGCGTCTCTATCAACCAGCATGGGGCCGGGATTTAAGCTGGATATTACATCTGTACTTGCTGTGTCAAGTCTTTTGAGCCGATAACCCAACCAGAAGCTGCGATGCTCTTATATGTGACAAGCCTGTTGCGTTGCGCGCCTATATTGGAAACCTGGGAATACGCCATCACTGGTTGTCTGCAATAATTAGTTGGTTCCAGTCCGGGAGAACTTTTGCCGTCAAACTTAAACTTGAAATAGGGAAGACAACAAATAATGAAAGCTCTAATAATCTATATCTCCGTGCATCATGGCAATACTGAACGAGTTGCTAAGGTAATGGCAAATATTCTTGATGCCGACTTGTTGCAGATGAAGCAAGTGGATGCAAGTACGCTTGAGCAGTATGACTTAATTGGTTTTGGCTCAGGGATTTATTTTGGTAAACATCATAAAAGTCTATTAGATTTTGTCGATATGCTACCCATGCTAAGAAACAAAAAAGCGTTCATTTTTTCGACAAGTGGACTAAGGAAAATACAGTTTATCCATAATTTCGATAAACCGCTGAAAGAAAAACTGCAACGAAAAGATTTCGATATTATCGGTGAATTTTCTTGTCGGGGACTTGATACATACAGGGCAACTAAGCTCGTTGGTGGAGTAAACAAGGGCAGGCCCAATGCCGAGGACTTAAAACAAGCAGAAGATTTCGCCAGCGGCCTCAAAAATTCTGGGGCATCATACCTAAATTAGACATTGTTGTCCAATTAACAGCTCACCAGCAGTTTCCCCAGTTCTTCAGCTTCCCGCATCAATGCTTCATTATTTTCAATTTCACCGGCCCTCATCGCACTGCCGTACACCATACCAACGATCTTTGATCTTGTGTAACGGAAAGCATCTTGAAATGTTCGCAATGCATTCACACACCCGGATTTGACCGGATCAACATCCCCGTAACTCATTGCAATGGCGATCCGTTTGCCTGCAAAAGGATTCTTTGCATAAGCAGGGAGTGCGTAACAGCGATCCATAAATATCTTTGTCTGAGCGGACATTGTAAACCAATAAACCGGGCTGGCAATGACCCAGGCATCTGCCTTTATTAACTTCGGGTATATTTCTTGCATGTCATCTTTGTTCGCACATCCTTTGCTATCATGCTTTTGGCAAGTGTCACAGCCCCGGCAGGGACTAATTTTCAAGGCTTGAAGAAACACGGTTTCCACTCCTGCACCAGCGGATTTTGCCCCACGCGAAATCCGGGCTGCTAAAGTGGAGCTATTTCCCTTTCTCCTCGGACTACCTAAAATGACCAGTACTTGCTTAGTCTTTGCTTTGCTTTCCAATGTCCTTGCCTCCTAAATGATATTCAAGAAACTATTCCCAGCTCCTGATGGTGATTTTTGTTCCTGTGGCTACTTTTTTAAATATCGTGGCATCGCCGATGACTTTACCGAACACGGTAACTTGGCTCGCCGGGCGAATTTCATCTCCCTGGCTTACGGGAGTGGGACCGAAGAAGATGCAAAAAGCATTGCCGTCAGGCCAGTAACCTAAATCTCCTGTACTTACCAATTCTTGTCCAGCCTCTAACTTAAGGCTAAGGGGAATCGAGAAATATATTTCGTCTCCCCAGAGATTGGCGCGGCCTTTAATAGGCAACGCTTCCCAGATTGCCTGAGCAGTCCTGGTATTATTTAGCTCAGCCTCTGCTTCAATAGTCCCCGCTATTATCCGAATTTTCTTCCCCATGTTAGCCAATCCTATGAATAGGTGTATTATACTATCGGTAATTGTCGGCCGCTAGTTTTCAGTCCATAGCTCTCTAGTGAGCTGCTATAGTAGCTGTCAAAGCTACCATATGCCTCAGATTGTCGAGATAGCTCAAAGCAATAAAGTCACTTATTTGAGGATATTGGTATATCCGCTGGATTGTGTTTTACCCTTGTACTTTCTCTCAATAGTGAGGTACCATTCTACTTGAGTACTTTATGTGCCATACTTAAATATGGACTTGGAGTCAATCTCCGGCAAGGGGGTGAAAATGAAAGTAGCTAAGGTAGACGAAATGAAAGACCTGGACAGGCGTGCTACGGAGGAATTTGGCATTTCGGAAGATTTTTTGATGGAGAACGCTGGGCAGGCAGTGTATTTCATCATGTTGCAGGAATTTGGAATAAGGAATAGCAAATTCGTAGTCTTTTGTGGTGGTGGTAACAATGGTGGAGATGGACTTGTTGTTGCCAGGAAGATTCACTCTAATGGTGGAGAGGTAAAAGTCTTTCTACTAGATGATGAAACCAAATTTAGAGGGGCGGCAAAAAAGAACTTTGAAATAGTATCCAGAATGCCCATAGAGATGTCTCGGGTCAGCTCAATCGATTCCGTAATACTTGAGCTCCTTGATTGTGACGCCATAGTGGATGCCATATTTGGCACAGGTCTTGTCCGAAAGGTCAGAGGGATATACAAAGATGTGATTCAACTGATAAACGAGAGCCAAAATACAGTGTTTAGCGTTGACATTCCTTCGGGCATAAATGGCGATAATGGGGAGGTGATGGGTGTGGCAGTAGAGGCAGATTATACCGTGACATTTGGGCTTCCTAAGCTGGGGAATATGCTTTATCCCGGGTATGAGCACTGCGGAAAGTTGTATGTTTCGCACATATCTTTTCCACCTGCTCTCTATAATTCCGAGTCCATAAAGGTAGCAATCAATAATCCGGTAGAGCTTCCGGAAAGAGCCAGAGATACCCATAAGGGCAACTATGGAAAGATTCTCTTTATTGCCGGCTCTTCAAGTTATCTCGGTGCGCCATACTTCTCCGCCTTATCTTTCCTCAAAGCAGGAGGCGGGCTTTCCTATCTGGCAACACCAAAATCCATCTCACCATTCCTGGCAAGCAAGGGAAGTGAGATTGTCTTTCTTCCTCAAAAAGATACACCTTCGGGAAGCATAGCAGTGGAAAACAAGGATGAGCTTTTAGAATTTTCCCAAGGAGTGGATATGGTGGTACTGGGTCCCGGTCTTTCTTTAGCCCAAAAGACACAGGAGCTGGTGCGGAAGCTGACCCCCAAAATTAACAAGCCTCTGCTCATAGATGGCGATGGAATTACTGCTATTGCTGAAGACCTAGGGAAAATAAAAAAGAGGGAAGCACCGACGATACTTACGCCTCATCTGGGCGAGATGTCCAGAATTACCAAGATGGAGATAGGCGAGATAACTAAAAACAAAATAGATGTTTTGCAGCGCACGGCAAGGGAACTCGATGCCATGATTATCTTAAAGGGAGCCCATTCCCTCATAGGCTATCCCGACGAAACTGTTTTCATCAACGTAAGCGGCAACTCGGGCATGGCCACGGCTGGGAGTGGGGATGTCCTGACGGGAACTATTGCGGCCATGTATGGTCTGGGATTAGCCCTTGAGGACGCAGTAAGGATGGGCGTGTTTATCCATGGATTTTCCGGCGATGTAGCCGCTGTAGATAAAGGTGAGGACGGGATAACGGCACAGGACATACTGGACTATCTCCCTGAAGCGATGAAGCTTTACAGAGATAACTTTGCCGAAATTTCGGAAAATCTTTATGAAAGCGTCTTTGAGGTATGAGAGATATCGTGGCCTTAGCGTGCACTATAGGGTGACAGGAAAGTTTTCTAGAATTCCCACTCTTAAGATTAAAAGGGGGAGGGGGAGTTATGAAGCAGAGAGGTGTGACATAAAAGCAGCTTGATGTTTTGCTGCCTAAGTGGAAGAAAGGTAGAAAAATGAAAGCGATGGTGCTTGAGAAGCTCTCCTCAGTCGAAGAAAGACCTCTGAAGTTGATGGATTTGCCTGAACCTGTTTCCGGGCGTGGTCAAATTCAGGTCAGGGTTTCTGCCTGTGGAGTCTGTCACACCGAGCTTGACGAAATTGAAGGCCGGGTTTCTCCTTCCCGATTCCCTATGATTTTGGGGCATGAAGTTGTCGGTAGGGTGACAGGCTTGGGGCCGAGAGCAAGTAAATTCAAAAAAGGCGATAGAGTGGGAATTGCCTGGATTAATTGGG
>Ga0307435_1000245_pt1 | contig 24494 bp, 20 predicted proteins | sample SalMarWE160470MG_FD_202164 | JGI IMG/M metagenome (GOLD analysis project Ga0307435, IMG submission 202164) | Salt marsh sediment microbial communities from the Plum Island Ecosystem LTER, Massachusetts, United States - WE1604-70 | ecosystem: Environmental > Aquatic > Marine > Intertidal zone >... | reverse complement strand
CCTAAGGAAAAATCTACAAACTTTCCTAATTCCGTCAAACACAATGGTGGCATCAATCAACTCATACCTTCCCCTGTCACACCACACACCCTCTGAAATTTTTTCATATACCTGAACGACTTCTGGTTTGCGTTTCTTTTCCTTAAATGCCAAAGCAGCATCAAAGAATTTGCCATTTTCGGTCAGTGCGCCCGTGGTGGTATGTAAAGGTTGATCTAATTTTTTGGGGTCGATGCCGGTTCGTTTCGGCTCATCGTGTCCTTCATATTCAAGAAGGTCGGTGTCCTCATGCCAACGGTCTCTGTAAGGTGCGCCTTCTCTCACACTCATCAAGATTATCGAATAGCCGGGTTTGATTCGGAAATTCATCCCTCGCTGTAGCATAACCTCCTCGCGTTTTATAATCTCTGCATAGGAAATTATACTTTTGTACCGCATATTAGAATTCTCACTCACTAAGTAAAACAGTTATTACTACTAGGACCGTAGCATTCCTTCGGAAAAAATCGTGGTGGCCGCTAATATAGATATGCCTGTTGTTTTTTTTAAGATTTGCCTCTGTAATGGAGAACAATCTTTTTTTATCACTGACATCTCCGCTCATCCGCGATTCCTTTCACTCTTCATTACTGAAACAAAGTAGATTCTACCTTTTTTCAAAGAGAATACAAGTGGCCTAGGCAAATTCATTAGGAGACTCCAAGATTCGTCTAACATTCGCCAATTATTCCACCTTATAAAACAGCACTATGAGCTTTTCGCCAGTGTACTTCTTCTCCCAATTAAACACGGGGACAATTTATCCATTTCTCCTTTTCAATTAGGTCCTTTCGTATGCTACTCTGCGTAGTAGCCCCGCCTTTGGTATGACGCTACATAGCAAGATAATTATCTCTGTATTAAATCGGCCACACAAAAAACTATATTAGCTCTAATATAGTAGTTTGCAATATTAATCCTATAAGCCGCAGGCTTACAAATTTTGTCTATATGGAATGCTTTTTTCCACCTATAAATATGACATGCACCCCAGAATTACTAAAGATATTCTGCTGATTTTTGAATGTGGATTATCGGCTTGATGGTTTGCCGGGTACGTACTGTATTTAGCTGATTCTGAGGCAGGGTATTCTTACATTTGAAAAGTAATGAAACAAACTCGGTTTCCGGATAGCCTTTTGTGCGCTCAAGCCTTCATCAAAACTTAAAGTCAATGCTCGACTTTTCAATCCTATAATCATTTAGTTTATCGCCGACAAGGGGACATACATCAAAAATTTCATCAATTATTGTTGACGCCTGTCAAATTATCTTGACTTTGGCGAGCTAATACGATAAACTATTACTGTGAAATAGTTTTCCGGGGGATATAATAACACGGGATGGGGGGTGTTTCCGGTTTTCCTGTATTGAGAAACACTAAAGCTTCAATTTAATATCAATATGCCAACTACAAGCATGTTAAATTTTTTCATTAAACAAAGCCCGGTTCATAAAGCGATATCAAAAACAGTATTTGGTTATAGGTGGTTCGACCTTGCTCACCACAGGCAGTCTGGGGCTGCACCTTCGATGTTGACTTCGACGGGTTCCGTCGAGCTGTGCAAGATGCTTACATAAGGCCCCCTCTATTTACTAAAACGGGCTGCGGTATTAGGCTTTCGCAAAGCGAAGTTCTTTTCCGTAGTCCGTTTTTATTTGATAAACTCCACACCTGCACTACCGCAGCAGCCGCACCTGTCAAGATAACGCGCTTTCATCTAAAATAATGAGCGGATAGTTGTGAAGCAGTTAGGACGTTCGTTATTGAAATTATGCGCAAAAAACAAGGGAGACAGCGCCCCCCGTTGTTGTACATGGCCGGTCGGCCTGCCCCCCTTAGAGAGAAGGAAGGAGTATTATGCCCAAATGTCCAGAGATACACCTGCTCCTTCGGACAACACTTCTATCTATAATATAAATTATCTTTAACGACCTGCAAAAGGAAAGACGGTAAAAATTTGACGCCGGCAGTTAATAACCTATCAATCCTAAAGACCGATAAAGCGCGGGCGATTCGCTTTTCAACTTTGAACAGCTTGTGCAGAGTATTAAATTGCACACCTGGAGATTTGATTGAGTACATTCAGGACGAGCAAGAAAAGTAAGATTAACGAGAGGCACACGGATTGCCGATTTTCGATTTCAAATCGACAATTGACAATCGGAAATCTAAAATTTCAAGCTCGCGTTTTTTCTTTTCTTTACATCCTTTCTGTGCTAAATTAGCTTTCAATCAGAAGACAGACGACAGATGGCAGAAAACAGACAATGAAATTCATCCCGTAATACAAGGCTGTATGAAATGAACAACCAGGGTTTAAAAGTTGCTGAAAAATATGAAGTAGTAGATGACCATAGCGCGTTAAGTTTAGCGGGCAAGAAATTTCATTTTATCGGCGCAGGTGGTATTGGAATGAGCGGGCTGGCGCAGCTTTTAATAAAAAATAACGCTATTGTCACCGGCTCAGACCAAACAGCGAGCAGCGTGACAGACCGGCTCTGTCAAATGGGCAGTGATATAAAAATCGGTCATAGTCCTGATAACCTCGGCGAAGGGACGGATGCGGTTGTTATCTCGGCGGCAGTAAAAGAAGATAATCCCGAATTAAAACTGGCACACAAGAGGAAATACAAAATCTATAAGTACGCCGAGATGCTGGGACAGTTGATGGAGCACTATGATGGCATCGCCGTGGCCGGCACACACGGTAAGAGTACCACGAGCGGCTGGCTTAGCTGGCTGCTAAGGCAGGGGGGTATAGATGTAAACTTTATTGTCGGAGCCCAGATTTGCCAGCTTGGCGGCTCCTCCGGCACGGGTGATAGCACATGTTTCATTGCCGAAGCCTGCGAATACGACCGAAGTTTCCTGAACATGAAACCCAAAATCGCCTGCATACTCAATATCGAGCAGGACCATCTGGATTACTATAAAGACGAAAATGAGATTGTCGAAGCGTTCGGCCAGTTTGCACTCAGAATAAAATCAGGTGGCGTGCTGATAGCTAACGGCCAAGACCCGAATACGGCAAAAATTATCAATCAACTCGCAGACCGTATCCAATATGAAACTTTCGGATTGGATGAGAGGTGCAACTTCTTCGCCCGGAATATGGCGTTGAATAATGGGCTGTATGAGTTTGAAGTCTATCATAATGGCAGATTATTAGGCCCGACGAGGATTTCACTCCCTGGGAGGCACAATATATTCAACGCACTGGCGGTCACAGCGTTGGCGACCAGAGTCGGGCTATCCTCAGAAAAAATACTCAGCTTGCTGCCCGGTTTTACCGGCATCGACCGACGGCTCATGTTAAAGGCGCAATTAGACCGAATTACTATTCTTGATGACTACGCTCATCACCCGACTGAGATTCGGGCGACGCTTGAAGCGGTACGCCAAAGATACCAGCCGAAGAGGATTTGGTGCGTTTTTCAGCCGCATCAATATAGTAGAACCAGATTTTTGCTTGATGATTTTGCGGAAAGCTTTAAGCTTGCTGATGTGACAATCGTACCGGAAATCTACTTCGTGCGCGATTCCGAGGCGAGCAAAAAAGAGGTGAACTCGCAAATATTAGTTGAAAGGATACGAGCTAATAAATCAGATGCGGTTTTTATCGACAGTTTCGCAGATATCTGCGATTACCTAAAGAAAAATGTAACTGACGGCGACTTAGTGATTACTATGGGTGCCGGCGATGTTTGGAAGGTAGCTGATGAATATATTCAGCGGCTTAGAGAAAATAGTTGAAACCAATCATCCATTAGCCAAACACACCTGGTACGGTTTGGGTGGACCGGCTGATTATTTTGTCAGGCCGAAAACGGTCAAACAGCTCAAAGATGTGGTCAGGCGATGCAATGAAAACAAGATACCGATTCACGTGCTGGGATTTGGCTCGAATTTACTTATCAGTGATGAAGGACTGCGAGCAGCGGTTATAAAGCTTGAAGCAGATGCGTTCACGCTGATAAAGTTTGATGGACAAAAAATTTCTGCTGGAGCGGGTGCGGAATTGAGCAAGCTGGTCTTAATGTGTGTGCAAAAGGGACTTTCAGGAATTGAAGGCCTTACCGGTATTCCAGGCTCTATCGGCGGAGCAGTGAGAATGAATGCGGGTGGCAACTTCGGCGACATCGGCTCAGCCGTCGAGTTCGTCACTTTGATGGATATTCATGGCAATATCTTTGAAAAGAAAAAGCCCGAGCTTGTATTTGACTATCGCAGCACAAATATCACCGCAAAATTCGTCTTAAGCGCTCATTTGGAGCTGACCAGTGCCGACCCTGAGCAGATTATGCGAACGGTAAAGGAAACATGGATTTACAAGAAGAACAACCAGCCTCTGAATACCAGAAACTGTGGCTGTGTATTCAAGAATCCAAAGGGGGCATCAGCAGGTGCTTTGATTGATAGAGCAGGCCTTAAAGGATTGAAGATAGGCGGTGCCGTCGTCAGTGAAAAACACGCAAATTTCATCATCGCAGAACAGGGCTGCACCAGCCGGGACGTCATGAAACTTATAGACGCTATAAAACAAAGAGTAAAAGAACAATTCGATATCGATCTCGAACTTGAGATTGAGATTTGGAAGTAATTTCATCGCTTTTGGCACGTGACTTGTCTCTTGGGATTAGGCAAAAAAACGCACACATAGGAGCGGTAGATTGGAAATAGAAAATAGTAAATTAAAAGTAGCTGTGCTTATGGGCGGCATCGGCGAGGAGCGTGACATCAGCATACAAAGCGGCAATTGCGTATCACAGGCATTAAAAGAAGCCGGCCTGGATATTGTGACCGGTGATATTGGACCTGACAATCTGGACATACTTGAAGATACAAGCATCGATGTATTCTTTATTGCGCTGCATGGCAAATTCGGCGAAGACGGTCGGCTTCAGCAGATAATGGAGGAAAAATCACTTTGCTATACAGGCAGCGACCCGACAGCAAGCAGATTGGCCTTCGATAAATTAGCTGCTAAAGAGTGTTTTATCAAAGCGGGTATAATTACGCCGAAAGTAATCAAGTTTGACAATCGGATAAAGAATGATATTCTCGAGCAGCAGTTACTGCAGCTTGGCAAAAGGTTTGTAATTAAACCTGTCAGACAGGGAAGCACTATCGGCGTCAGCATTGTTAATGACCCAGGCTCGGCAATAGCCGCTGCCCATGAATGCGAAAGAAAATTTGGCGATTGTATGATCGAAGAATATATTGTCGGTAGAGAAATAACCGTTGGCATACTACAACATCAAACACTGCCGATTATTGAGATAAGAAGCAGGGCCGGCTTTTATGATTATAATGCGAAATATATAGATAACCAGACGGAATTTCTCTTTGATACAATTGATGACCCGGAACTTTCGGCAAAGATTGAAGCTGCAGCTTTGGATTGTTTTGATGCGCTCGGCTGTCGTCACTTAGCAAGGGTTGATTTTATCCTGAGCAGCGACCTAATTCCTTATGCTCTGGAGGTCAATACTATTCCAGGTCTTACCACACATTCACTTATCCCTAAAGCAGCCGCAAAGATCGAACTGTCAATGAGCCAGTTATGTATGAGAATAATCGAGGAGGCATATTCATCATTTACAAAATGCCGACCCGCCGGACTTAAAACAAACCGAACATAAAGCAAGATAAAAGATAATGGCTATCAGAAGGAAAAAAACAAAAAGCAAAACCGGCAGAGTATTATTTAAGACAGGTTTTTCACAATTGAAGAAAAAACGTAGAACGGATCTGCAAGACAGCAGTTTCAGGGTTTTTTTGAAAGTATTGGCTGTGATTTTTGTTTTTGCTGCCATTGTGGTAGGATTTGTATATTTGGACAAGTACGTAAAAAAAGTCTCTCCCGTATTGGGAAGCACTATCGACATTGAATTAGCGGAGCCACCCCCTTGGATAGATGAGTCGCTCCGAAAAAAAATCATCGCCTCAGCTACGGGCTCGTGGCGGGGCGATGATATTAGACTCGAAGAAGATACCCCCCGTTTAATTCAGAATAATCTTGAGCGAGATGTTGCGTGGCTGCAAAAAATAAAAGTGCGCACCACCCATAACAAGATTGTCATCGAGGCTGATTATCGCAAACCTGTCGCTCTTGTTAAGCTGGGTGCACGGAAGTTCTATGTCGATGCTGAGCTGGTTGTGCTCGACTTTGTGCCAATAACGCAGTTGCCTATTGTGAATATCAGGGGGCTGGCGACAATAACGAAAATGCCGCTGCCGGGTGAAGTCTTGCAACTGGAAGACTTGGCCGCAGCACTGGCCATATTGACTCGGCTCAACCAAATGGATAAACTCGTTGCGCCCGATAAGCCTTTGCTTTTTGAGATAGACAGCATCGATGTGAGCAATTTCAAGGGCCGGCAGAGCAATAGATATGCCCATATCATCCTGTACGCCAAGGATAATACTGAAATTATCTGGGGGGCTGAAATCGATGCCTGGTCTCAGCATCTGGAAGCGAAGGACGAAGAAAAATTAGCTAAGCTTTACAACTATTATAAAGAATTCGGCTCGCTGACAGGCGGCGCAAAATACATCGACCTCCGCACCCCACAGGGGAAAATTCCTCTGCCGATTGATAAGTATTAACCTGTCCCATAGGGAATCGCCACAAAGCTGTTCAGTGCAGCAGCCAGATCATTGTATCGATATGGAATGTTTAGCTGAGAGCAGAGGGATTTAAACTTTTTAAGAGCTGACTCGCTCAGTGTGCTTTGAAAGTCTTTGTCGGCTCTGCAGTAAAAGATTCTGCAGCTGGCAAAACGATATTCATAAACGCTGCATTTACCATCTATATTGTAGGGACATTGGCTGGTGTGCATTTGCTTTATGTTTTCAACGCCCAGATTTGCCGCTAAAAACATCAATTCGGGTGTGGTCACAAACAGATGGTGCCCGAAGGTGTGGAAGTCGCAGCATGTTCCACATGCGTTGCATTTTCCGGCCAAATCGGCGGATTTGCGGATTTGTGAATCCAGCCAATCGTAGATTTCAGCTACTTTTGCGATGAGTTGCTTTGTATTGTCGGATTCCGCCACCATTTTCTGTTCTTTTTGATTTTTTTAATTTCTTCGCAACTGTATAGTTTGCCGCGATTTATGCCGGGACACTTTTGAGCGGCTTTGTTCCAGGTATCAGGGCTTTCTAAATTGTTTGGCCAGAAAGGCCAGCTTCTGCACTGGCTTGGCCGAACAGGATAAATTATGCACGTTCGCTGGTTGTTTTTTTTCTGCAAGAATATGCAGTCTTTGGTAATGGGGTGTTCGATAATTGTTGTTCTCAGGCCGATATGTTTTAAGAACTTTCGTCGTAACTGGCCGACTGTCTCCTTCAGATGGTTTGCTATAAGTTCAATCTCTGTCCATGTGACCCAGATATAGCCTTCACTTGGTCCTGCGCAGCATCTGCCGCACTGCATACACTCAAAAAGTAGGCCGGCTGCATACCATGGGTATCTTTTCTTAACTATAAATTTCACAGTTGGTATAGTCATCTCTAAAATGCATCTTTTGAGATTAGCAAAAATAGTATAGATTCCCGGAGCCTCTTTGCAGTTAAGCCGCAAAGGGGGTGAGGCACTTAGGAGATTATAGCATTTGGTTCGCATAAATGCTATTCGTTGGCTAATTTAAAACAGACTCTGCCGTGACGGCAGAGACAATAGCTAAGTATTATTGGATAAGTGATGAGATATAAAGAGTGCAAATGGGCTCAAAACTTGCGTACATGTATAAAAAAAGGCCGATGTTGAATTTCATGAAATATAAACCTAAATTTTGCTTAGTTCCTATAATTATTTTATTTTCAACTTACAAGGGGACATAATGAAAAAAATTCGTTCATTGCCGTCAGTGCCACTTAAATTCTCTTGACTTTTGTGAGTTTAAAAGGTATACTGATTTCATAATCGGCATGGGGGGTATTAAATTATCCACCGATTCAGTCTATGGGGAAATCCGGTTTCTGTTTATTCGTATAGTTTTGATTACCGGATTCAATCTACACAAATCGAGTTTAGGGGGGTGCAAAATGAAGAATCTGAAAACAGCAACAATCCTTTGTGCAGCAGTATTTCTGGCTCTACCGGTCCTGACAAAAGCTTCCCCTGTTGGTACGGTGGACATAGCATATTCCGGCCCAGGTGCGAGTGATACAATTACAGTTTGGGGTGGTGGACTTAGTGGATTAAGTGGGGTCGGCGGTGTGTATATGCTCAACAAAACAGCCGGTACCGGCCAGGGAAATATTTGGCCCAATGGTCTGATCGGTGGTTTCTGTATCGAATTACATCAATGGGCCAGCACTGATGCGTTAAAGTACGATGTGGTGAAGCTGGAAGAGGTGAACAACAGCTTTATGGGCGGCATATTAGGCACAGCGAAAGCCAACTATCTTGCTGAGCTCTGGGGCAGATTCTATAGCCCTGCCTGGGCAGATGGTGGATCATATTCGAGCGAGGAAAGAAGTAAAGCCGAGGCCTTTGCTGCTGCTGTATGGGAAATTGTATATGAAGACATGCCGACATCTCCTTTAAACTGGGACGTCTCGGTTGACGGTTCTTCAGGTTCGCATGGTTTCTATGCACAGAATGTTGATGCAGTTACCGCTAATAACTGGCTGCATGCGTTAAACGGTTTGGGGCCGAAGGCAGACCTGAGAGCCTTCGTTAACCAGGGAAAGCAGGATTTCATCGTTCAGGTTCCGGAACCTGCCACTGTGTGCCTGCTTGGTCTTGGGGGATTAGCTTTCCTTCGGAAACGCAAAGCATAAATGGAAATTATTCTATTAGACATGTCAAAGGGCTGCGGTAACGCTCCACCGCAGCCCTTTTTATATTTTGAGAATTTTCAATACATAAAAAGTGCTATCAGCTGCTTGATAGACGACATATACGTTCGGGACGAGCTTTGTTTTTAGTGCGTTCTATATTTTTTGCTTCGAGCTTGTTTACATTAGTATATTGTGGATGATGGAGCAGATAAGAATCCGGCTGCCTCGCAAATAGATGCTTCCAACGATACTACGGTTATTCCCTTTGAGATTCAGAAGTTAAGAATAGCTGAACGTAAGTTTATTAAAGCTCCGCGTGCATAGCTTCTAGTGCCTCCATCCTCTGCGGGTAACTTCTCACATTTATCTATAGGCAGAGCCAGCAACTTGATGCAGAGGCGGATAATTCACAAGGAATTTGTTAAATTTTCAGTTTGTAGTTTTGTTTTATCTCATTTTTTTCTGCGCTTTTCCCTGGCATTTTAGAGTTCCTTTAGCAAAAGAATGGCGATTCTGCCCCGTAGATATTGCGTTTTAATGAAAATACGTAGTCGCCCTAATTACCTGAAACAAGGAGAAAATACCATACTAACACGCGGAGGGTGGTGATAGGCAGAAGCCACAGTTCAGTAAACCCCGTCATCGCGGTACATCGATAATGTTAATAGTGCTGTTTTTATAGCTGCTTAAAAAGTTAGAGATGAGGCGAAACGGGTATATAGATTCTCTTTTATAATGCACACCTGAAAAAAAACACGCCTTAGAAGACAGCATAACAGCAGTTAAGTCCTAAAAGAAAGGTATAAGTCTATTTACGTCGAGGTGTTAAATTTTAAATTATAAAGGAGGTCAATGTGTGGTGTACAGCATACGGTGAGCGCACGCTTGAAGGTGCTGAAGCCATATTATTTGCTGAAACATTATTAGACATTGTGGACGAAATACGACTATGTCGATTTTATAACTATTACACAGGTGTTGAGGTTTTTGATAGGCTTACTTTTGGGCAGAAAATTTCTGTTTTAGCTATTATAGGAAATGGCTTGTTGAGAAAGGATGTGCCTTGTCTAGAGTTGACGGATGTTGTTGAAGGTGCCGTGGGAGCGGTTTTTGAGCACCTGATTAACTTGATAGCCGTTGAAATTGATGAACCAGAGCTTGGTTATGATTGGAGGGAAAAGGTCGTTGCCGCCAGGAGGGAAACAGATGGACAAGATATACTCACATCAAATTGCGACGACCTGGAGAAATGGATAATTGAAGTGGATTATCTCGCAGAAGGCATCCTATTGGATGCAGGTTACAATAATAATTTTTTATATCTTAATTATTTGCCGGAATATTCCAAGTTATTAAGACGGATAGTAGGCGTTTCTGACAACTACTATTGTGGAATAGTTGACAATTTAAGTGATGAAGATATTAGTAGGAAGATTAAAGACTTGAGAGAGCTTTGCCTGCTGATAGTTGAGGCATTTTGAATAGCGTGTTTTTACTCGCCTGTATGTTTTCTGTGTTTTTTCTACACTCATTACCTACACAATCAAGCCGATTCACTGTTCTTAGTGAAACCACCGATAAAACCATGCATAATTCTTACACCGTTCTTAAAGATGTGATCCCACATGAAGTACAAAACATGATGCCGCGTGAAACGCAGCGCTAAAGACATATTCAGAAATCTGATTTGTTTTCGCAGAGTATTTGTGATAGATTAACTTTTTGTTTTTTGGAGTATAAAATTGAAACAATCGCTTACCTATAAGATACTTGCAGAGCATTTGGTTGATGGCAGGCTCTCGGCTGGTGAGTTAATCGGCATCAGGATAAACCAAACTCTGACCCAGGATGCGACAGGCACAACAGCATTTTTACTTTACGAATCTATGAATACAGGCAGAGTTAAGACGGACCTGTCGGTGAGCTATGTTGACCATAATATAGCTGGGTTCGGCCCGGAGAACCATAATGACCATTTATATTTACAAACCGTAGCTGCCAAGTACGGAGTTTATCACTCCCGGGCCGGTAATGGTATCTGTCATCAGGTTCATCTGGAGCGGTTCGGCAAGCCTGGCATTACCTTATTGGGCAGCGATTCACATACGCCGACAGCCGGTGGAATTGGTATGCTCGGTATCGGCGCCGGCGGACTCGATGTGGCAGTCGCTATGGCGGGCGGGCTGTTCTACCTTACTTGTCCGACAGTCTTGGGCGTAAAGCTTACTGGAAAACTTAACGATTGGGTGGCCGCTAAAGATGTGATTCTTAAACTCCTTGGCATTTTAACTACGAAGGGCAATGTTGGTTGGGTTGTTGAATATTTCGGTGATTGTGTTTCAACATTATCTGTTCCACAACGAGCCACTATAACCAACATGGGGGCCGAATTAGGCGTAACAACAAGCATATTTCCCAGTGACGAACAAACCAGAAAGTTCCTCGCAGCCCAGAAACGAGCAAAAGACTATCAGCCCCTGGCAGCAGATGCTGATGCCAAATATGACCGTGTCATCGAAATTGACCTATCAGAGATTGAGCCGATGGCTGCTTGTCCATCTTCGCCGGACAACATCAAGCCGGTAAGGGAGATTGCCGGTATCCAAACAGGGCAGGTTGCGATAGGAAGCTGCACAAACTCCAGTTTTACCGATTTAATGATGGTGGCGAAGGTGCTCAAGAACAGGTGCATAAACAATATGGTCGAGTTTGCTATTGCGCCGGGCAGCAGAGAAGTTTTGAATATGTTAGCGGAAAACGGGGCGTTGGCGGATATGATTTCAGCCGGTGCCCGTGTTCTCGAATCCGGCTGTGGGCCATGCATCGGTATGGGCTTTTCACCGGCTGAGAACATAGTGAGTCTGCGCACGTTCAATAGAAATTTTTCCGGCAGAAGCGGCACAAAAAACGACAAAATCTATCTTGTCAGTCCCGAGACGGCGGTCGCTTCGGTTCTTACCGGCCGTATTACCGACCCCCGTGATTTGCCAAAGCTGTTTGGAATAAAATACCCTAAAATAGACCTTCCGAATGAGTTCACCATAGATGACAATATGATAGAGCCGCCCTTAAGGGAAAAAGAGGCGGCGAAAGTAGAGGTTATAAGAGCTCCGACTATTGTTGTTCCGGAAGTGCCACCGCCACTACCGCAGAAATTGTGTGGAAGGGTCCTGATTAAATGCGGCGATAAGATAACCACAGACCATATTATGCCGGCGGGCGTTTTTTTGAAACTGCGTTCTAATGTACCGGAATATGCCAAGGCGGTTTTCAATTGTTTTAATGAGCAGGGCAAGCCCACCTTTGCCCAGCGCGGCCTTGAGCTAAAGCAAAAAGGAGCTGCCGGCGTTATTGTTGCAGGTGAAAGCTACGGCCAAGGCTCGTCAAGAGAGCACGCTGCGCTTTGTCCGATGTATTTAGGCGTCAGGATAGTTTTGGCTAAAAGTATTGAGCGAATTCATAAAGCCAATTTGATTAACTTCTGCATTGTGCCAATAGAATTTACTGATAAAGGTGATTACGACAAAATCAAGCTCGGGGACGAGCTATTGATAGACAATTTGCTCGAAGCCATCAAGAGCAGCGACACGGTTAAAATAGTTGATAGAACCAGCTCATTTGGGTTTGTTGGAAGGTTAAATCTTTCCAGCAGAGACAGAGATATTTTACTTTCGGCTGGCCTTTTGAATTACACGCGTGAAAAAAACAAATGAATGAAAAGACTATAGCCGTTTTCGGCACCGGCAGAGCTAAACCCGGCGATTCGGCCTATACATTAGCATACCAGACGGGCAAGATTCTGGCGCAATCGGGTTTTGTCGTTGCCAACGGTGGATACGGCGGGACAATGGAAGCCGCAGCCAAAGGTGCAGCCGAGGTCGGCGGAAAAATCATCGGCGTTACCTGCTCGGCATTCAAAAGCAGCACAGCCAACGAATATACAACTCGCACAATTGTTACCGCGTCTCTCGATGAACGGCTTGATACACTGATAAAACTGGGGCAGGCGTACGTGGTACTGTCCGGTGGAACAGGAACACTGCTTGAATTGGCTAAAGTCTGGGAATTGAAAAACAAAGGCTTTCTCGAAGCAGACAAACCGATTATACTTGTAGGAGGTTTTTGGAAGCCTTTGGTGGATTTGGTTGCAATGGACGACCCTGACAGCGGTCGGCACCTAAAGCTGGCAGACAACCCCGAAGAAGTTATCGAATTGATTGTCGAAGACCGACGGTGAAAACACGGGGCTTGAAAATTAACATGAATAAGAAATCTACATATTTAATTCTGGTTATCTTTATAAATACTGCCTCGGTAATGTTGGTGCTTGGTGTGGGCACGAAAGGCACAACTTCTTCCACCCAGCGAGCCTTTACCCTGCCGGATGGTTTTATGCTGAGGGGTGTTAATGGCAAATTGACGAGGAAAGATAGCAATGACGTATGGTTCTTTGAATTTGATTCGGCGGTTATCGACAGTAGTAGCAAAGCCGGTGCCGTAGTAAAATTAGAGCTGCTGCCGTCTTCAACTTTAGAGAAGATGATTATCGATGCGAATGACAGCTCTGCTGCGGATTACAGGCTCGCAGCCAGGATTACAAAATATAAGAACAGGAACTTTGTCTTTCCGTTCAGTTTTTTGCCGCTAAGCGTAATCAAAGATATTCCTTCCGAAAATTCACAACAAGCTCAGCCTGAAGCTCAATCCATCCAGCAGGAAGTTGAGGAACCAAGCAATTGGCTGGGTATACCGAAAGAGATACTGGAAAAAATCAAAATCGGGTCAAGCTCGCCTTCAACGGACCGCGGGCAGTCTGGGAGAACCGTCCGTGTAATTGCTAACAAGCAGACACAAATTAAGCAAAATTATGTTTTAGTGAATAGAACTGGTTTTTTGATAAAACAAGCCGATGGTAATATGGTTTTCAGGCTCAATGCTCTTGGCCGAAGCGCCGGAAGTACCGGTGATACATTTCGGCTTCTGTCATGTCAGGCCTTGGAGCTTGCGGAGCGGCTGCAATCCGCCATGCCGGATCAGGTTCACTTCAAAATAGCAGGAATTGTTACCGAATATCGGGGCGAAAAATTTTTATTATTGCACAGGGCGATAAGAGTATACAACTACGGCAACTTCGGAAGATAATGAAAACTTCCGATTTTCGATTGCCAAATTACGATTGAAAATCGTAAATCGAAAATTGGAAATCTCAAATTGGAAAGGCCAACCATGTCCCACGAACTCGACCAAATCCTCATTTCATGGAGTCAGGCTGATTCCAGTGAACAAATGCTGGCATTGCGAACGGCGCTCATAAATGCCGCGATATTTGAGCCCTATAGTGAAAATGGGAAATTGGTAATTGACATTATTTCCGATGTGGCGATAGGGGGTGACAATGCTTTAGTAAATTATACGGAAAGGTTTGATAAGGTCAAACTCACACCTGCACAATTTAAGATTCCGCCGAAAGATTTGGAGGGGGCGCATCGGGAGATGGACAGGAATCTCCTGGCATCGATTCGTAAAGCGATTGAGAATATTAGAAAATATCAATCGCGAGTCTTCATCGGCAATATGTTTAAACAGAGCGCATGTGATACAGGGACTGGAATAAAATACACACCCATAAAACGGGTTGGTATTTGTGTGCCGGGCGCATCAGCTCCGTTGCCTTCGACTGTAATGATGACCGTTGTTCCTGCTCAGATAGCGGGCGTCGAGGAAATAGCGGTGGTTTCTCCGCCGAGATACAATGGTAGTATCCACCCGGTAATCCTTGCCGTATGCCATGAACTGGGCATAACCGAAGTCTATCGTATTGGCGGAGTGCAAGCTGTAACTGCTCTGGCATGTGGAACAAAAACTATCCCCAAAGTTGATAAGATTGTGGGACCGGGCAATCAATGGGTACAGACGGCCAAAAAAATGGTTTCGGGTATTGTTGGTATTGATTCTATAGCTGGGCCAAGCGAAGTATTAATCATCGCCAATGATAAAGCAAATCCTGCCTGGGTCGCAGCGGATATGCTGAGCCAGGCAGAGCATGCGCCGGGGGGTGCCGTCGTTTTTACAGATTCACAAAAGTTTGCAGAAAAGGTTCTTGGTGAGCTTAAACAGCAGATAGTGCAGTTAGATAGAGCTAACGAAACGATTGACTGCCTGAAAAAGTTCGGCAAAATTGTTGTTTTCAAAATTATAGATGAAGCTGTTAAATGGGCAAACTATTTCGCCGCAGAGCATCTGCAGATTCAATGCGGTGATGAAAGTAAAGCAATCGCAGAAAAAATCGAAAATGCCGGGGCAATATTTATCGGAGATTATAGTCCGGTTGCCGTTGGAGATTACTGGGCGGGGCCGAGTCATACGCTACCGACAGGAACCAGCGCAAGATTCTCCAGCGCGCTTACGAGCAATGACTTCATAAAATCCATAAGTATAATCGAATACGACAAACAAAAGTTAGCAGCAAGTGCCGATGATATTATCCGCTTAGCCGAAGTTGAAGGCCTCGACGCCCACGCAAAAAGTATAAAAATCCGACAGAAGAACGGCGGGTAAATTCGACAACAAAGCTAACTCCTCAAACTTCCCAATTGAGTTTTTCTTGATACATCCAGTAAAAGCGTCCCAGCAAATGAGCGACAACCAGTGCGAGGTAGATCTGCCCGCTATAGATGAAAAAATCCAAAACACGAGCAAACCAATTATCAAGTTGGATTTTGTTTACAGCATAGATGACCAGAGCAACCGCGCCCAGCATTAAAACCAATCCGCAATATTGGAAAAATGTGATGAATATAGACCTGATTAGCAAGATTGGGTTGAGAGCAGAATCGGACTTAAACATAACAACAGCTAATAGTCCCATCGGGAAAAAGGAAATGCCATAGGCCAAGAGAACCCAGAAAATGGTATCTATTTTGTTAAAATAGAGAAAGTAAAAACCCAGAGGACCCCAAAAAACAAGATAACAGCCAGCTAACTGTAGCGTTTGCCAGAACATCTCACCTATTTCAACTATGGCAAAGGCTTCTGGTGCTCGTGTCCCGCCGAAGGCGCTATCACGGACACATTCAGCAAGGTACCAACACATATACAAGCTGATCAGAGTATTTATAATTATACCTGGAATTTCCAAAATCACAGCAAATGGGCCAAGCAACAATCCCATGATACGGAATAATAATGGTACTATTATGAAAATCCCAAGATTTGTCAGGCCAGGTGTGCTTGTTGGATATAGGAATATGTCGACAATCCAGGGGAGCTTTCGTTTGTCGGCAAGTTCGGTTTCGGTCGTTTCTATTCCTTCCTCAACTTTATACTGGTTCATGGATTCATCTTGAACTCTTTCTTTCTGTGGAACATCCAAAATGTTTAAATCGTAAGCAGAGTTTATTGAGCTAACTTTCAGATCTCCGGAATCTTTTTGCTGTACGCTTGAGCTTGGCGTTTGTATTTCTGGCACAACAACTATGCTTTTACACTTTGGGCATCTGCCTTTTTTGCCAGCGCTGGTATCGGAGACTTTGAATCTCTGCCCACAGTTTTCGCAGTGGAATTTAATCATGAACGTTCCTGTCTATCAAATTATATCCCCCAGCCAAGTTTGTCTTTGTGCCACCAGTAAAACCAGCCTACTCGATGCGCCAGGACAAAGACCAGATAGATTTTAACAGCTTGTGTTAGAATATCCAAAAGGGGCAATTTTGGTAAAACTGCTGCGACAAACCCGCCGACGGCGAAAAAGAAAAGAACAAGCCCGCAGTACGGTAAAAATGTTTTGATTATAGACCAGATTATTGAAATCGGATTTAACGCATCGAATGAATCAAACATAACTCCTCTCAAGAAGGTCATCGGCAAAAAGAATGTTCCGAAAGCCGACAGCAGCCAGAACCACGAATCAGTTTGGTTTTTGAAAACATAATATACAGCAGCAGGCCAGAAGCAAACAGCAACGCAGCCTATCAGAAGAATCGCCTGTGATGCGAGGTCGCCTATGTCGAATGTGCTGGATATTGGGATGTCGGGTGCGCGCCTGCGGCCTTTAGTGCTGTTAAATATGCACAGCGCAATGTAATACAATACATAACTATAAAAGACTATATAAAAAGGCACAGTCAAATATCTCATAATGTAGCCGGTGCCTTCCATCAAATATGGCCCTAAAAATATCGACAAAAGCCTGACAAAAAATGAGACTAGTATTGGCGCAAGTAAAAAAACTACAAGGTGTATCATGCCGGATGCACTTATCGGGTAGAGGAAGGCATCGATAAGCGGGGGTAGTTTACATTCATCTGCTAACGGAGGCTCTTCTTCTAAAATTTTCATTTCGTTCCCTCCGTTGTTTTAAGTCAGGCAAAAGGTGTTTTATTTTGCCAGCTTTTCTTTTATTATTTCCGCGGCTTTGGCCAGCGCTTCCTGGATTTTGCTTGGATTTGTTCCCCCGGCTTGCGCCATTTGTGGACGACCACCGCCTCCGCCATCGACTATCGGCGCAATCGCCTTGACAACATCACCGGCTTTTAAGCCTTTTTTAACGAGGTCGTCTGTCACGCCTGCCAAAAGTGTCACCTTGTCGCCATCTGTGAAACCCAGAACTATAGCTGCGGATTTTGCCTTCTTTTTGAGCATGTCCACAGCCTCTCTGGCTCGTTCGATTGGCGCATTTGATATTTGGCCGACGATTATGTGGGCACTATCAATTTTCTCGCAATTTTGAAGAAGATTTTGAGCTTCAGCCATAGTGTCGGGGCCGGCTGCTGTACCAGCGGTTTTGAGTTCTTTTGAGAGTCTTTTATTCTCAGCAAGCAACTGCTCGACTCTGCTCGTGACGGCATCGGTTGGCACTTTCAGCATTTGGCTAAGCTGATCGACAATGTCACTTCGTTGCTCAAGGTATTGCTCCAGGCCATGTCCCGTTAGTGCGGTAATTCTGCGAACGCCGGCGGAGATGCTTTCTTCTTTGATTATCTTAAAGCCCCCAATAGAACCAAGCCGGTCAACATGGGTGCCGCCGCAAAATTCTTTGCTAAAGGCCTCGGAGACCCCGTTTTCGCTCTCCGCCCCGATACCTACCACCCTAACCTCACTGCCGTATTTTTCCCCGAATAATGCCATTGCGCCGAGCTTTTGTGCCTGCTCTTTAGGTATTACCACCCACCTCACCGGCAAATCCTCAGCTATTTTTTCTCGCACCTTTTGCTCGGCTTCTTTTAGCTCCTCCGGACTCGGAGCCTTCGGATAAGTAAAATCAAATCTCAAATAATCCGGGCCGACAAAACTTCCCTGCTGTGCAACCGTTTTGCCGAGCACTTCCTGTAGTGCCCATTGAAGCAGATGCGTGGCAGTATGATTTTTCTTTATCGAGTCCCTGTCTTTGCTAACAATAGCGGTTACTTTGTCACCGACATTGAAAGCTCCTTCAGCAATTCGGCCTCGATGAATTACACAATTAGCTATCTTTGTAGTGTTTTCAACGATGAACTGTCCACGGTCCGATTTAATTACACCACAGTCACCGGCCTGCCCGCCTGCTTCAGCGTAGAAACAGGTTTTATCAAGAATAACGGCGACTTCATCACCGGCGGTAATTCTCCCCTTGTTTTTAAGGCCTTCCTTATCTATCCAGCCGACTATCAGAGCATCGCAATTATCCATGCGATATTTGTGCATGTCTTCGGTTACAGGCAGCTCGGTGTCGGACAACGTGGATATAAGCGAATCGCTTTTTTGCGCTGCCCTGGCACGCTGTCGTTGCTCCTCCATTAATTCCTCAAATTTGGCTGTATCTACTTTAAGTCCTCGCTCTTTAGCCATGAGCTGTGTAAGGTCAAGCGGAAAGCCGTAGGTGTCGTAAAGCTGGAAAGCATCATCGCCGCTTATGGTTTTTTCAGCGGTTTGTCCCGCTCGCTTTGCAGCATCGGCAAAGATTTCAATGCCTCTATCCAGCGTTCTGCCGAAACTGGCCTCCTCCGATTCGATAACTGTTGAAACGAAATCGGCTCTTTCCCGTACCTCGTCGAATGCATCGCCCATCACATTGATTACGGTGGGCACAAGTTTATAGATGAATGGCTCGTGCATCCCCAGTTCCCTTGCATATCTTGAAGCTCGGCGAAGAATTCGGCGTATGACATATCCCCGCCCTTCATTGGATGGTATCGCCCCATCGGTTATGGCGAAAACCAGCGTGCGGATATGGTCAGCTATGACTCTAAAAGCATTGTCTGTTTTGTTGCCTAATTGTGAAGTGTATTTATGGCTGGTTATGTCACTAACACGGTCGATTATAGGCATAAACAAGTCGGTGTCGTAATTGCTCTTTTTGTTCTGCAATACTGCTGTGACTCTTTCAAGACCCGCACCGGTGTCAACGTATCTGACTCCGAGGGGCAATAATTTGCCGTTATCTGTGCGATTGTACTGGATAAAGACCAGGTTCCATAGTTCTATAAATCGGCTGCAGCCGGCATTGACGGTACAGACATGGCCCGGCACATTTTTTTTGTCGCACATATCGGGACCAAGGTCGATATGGATTTCACTGCATGGCCCGCAGGGGCCGGTGTCACCCATCTCCCAGAAATTATCCTTCCTGCCGAACGCCAGAACTCTCTCGGTTGAGATCGGTGTCGCTTTAGTCCAAATTTTGGCTGCTTCATTATCTTTCGGCAGTCCATCTGTATTGTCACCGGCAAAAACCGTTGCCCAGAGACGGCTCGGCTCGATACCCCAAACTTTGGTAAGAAGCTCCCAGGCCCATTCGATCGCTTCAGCTTTGAAGTAGTCATCAAACGACCAGTTTCCCAGCATCTCGAAAAAGGTATGGTGGTAGGTATCCATGCCTACTTCTTCAAGGTCGTTGTGTTTGCCACTGACCCGCAGGCACTTCTGGCTGTTTGCCGCCCGTCGGATTGATGGTGATACTAATCCGAGAAAAATATCCTTGAACTGATTCATTCCAGCGTTGGCAAAAAGCAGGGTCTCATCACCTATCGGCACTATAGGCGAGCTGGGGACATATTCATGGCCTTTGCTTTTGAAGAAATCTATAAAACCGCTTCTAATCTGTGCTGCACTAAGAATTTTATGTTTCATGTATTTCTTCTCGGCTGCTTATGGTTTTTTTCTTTGTGTCTTTTCGATAATCAACTATCGGTATCTCCGGGTCCCTTAGGGATGCCATCCCTTTGGCGGCGAGGATTTTGTTTTTTATTTCCTCGCGTAGTTCTTTATTGTCCGCAAGAAACTTTTTGGCGTTTTCTCTTCCCTGACCCAGCCTCATATCGCCGTAGTTCAGCCAGGCACCGCTTTTTTCAATCACTTTGCAGTCAGCGCCCAGGTCAAGTAAATCACCTTCATAGCTGATTCCACTGTCAAACATGATATCGAACTCGCCATCCCGGAAGGGTGGTGCGATTTTATTTTTTACCACTCTGGCTCTAACTCTGTTGCCGACCGCACCGCTGCTGTCTTTTATCGTTGTCACTCGTCTCAGATCAATTCGTACTGAGCTATAAAATTTCAGGGCTCTTCCGCCGCTGGTGGTTTCGGGATTGCCGAACATAACGCCGATTTTCATGCGGATTTGATTTATGAAAACAAGAGCGGTTTTGCTCTTATTGATAATAGCGGTGAGCTTTCTCATCGCCTTGCTCATTAACCTTGCCTGCAGTCCCACCTGAGTGTCGCTCATCTCGCCTTCAATCTCCACTCTTGGCGTCAGGGCGGCAACGGAATCTATAACTATAACATCGATTGAATTAGATGCGATCAGCATTTCAGTAATTTCAAGCGCCTGCTCGCCGGTATCGGGCTGGCTAACCAACAAACTGCTGACATCGACGCCCAACCTTTTGGCCCAGGTTATATCAAGGGCGTGCTCGGCGTCGATGAATGCTGCCACGCCACCCGCCCGCTGGGCATTCGCAATGATGTGAAGTGCCAGGGTAGTTTTGCCGGACGACTCCGGCCCGAACAGCTCGGAGACTCTGCCACGCGGGATACCTACTCCACCTAAAGCAATGTCTAATGATAGTGAGCCGGTGCTGATGCCTGCGATCTTAGCGTATTGGTGCTCATCCATCTGCATAATAGCGCCCTGGCCGTATTGCTTTTCGATCTGTGCGATAACACGCTGCAGAGCAGCTTCCTTCCCGGTTACTCCTGTAGCTGTTTCGACTTTTTTAGTTTTTGTCATTTTCTCAATCTCCTGTTCCGTAAGAGCTAAAAGTTTAAAACTAAAAGCTGTAAACCATAAATTAAAATTCAAAACTCATTTCTTCCCTTTCAAGGTCAATATGCTTAAACCTAAAATATTTGCCAATTCCTTGGTTTCTCTTAACAGATATTCTAACTGAGGATTATTTATCTTCTTTGCGTCTCTAAGCAATCCGAGCCAATACAAGCTTTCATTTGCAGACTTAAGAGAGTGGCTAAAAAAGTTGGTAAAATCCCGCTTTGAACTGGCGCCTTTAGCTTCAACAATGTTTGCCCCTATAGATGTGGCCGACCTCAACAACTGTTTTTCAATTACGTTCGTGGAGTTATCTTTTGGTAAGGTATCTATGAATTCTATTATTTTAATGGAATATTGATATGATCTGTGCTTCAATTCGGTTTTAACTTTTGAATTTTCGTTTTGCATTTTAAACTTTTCGTTTTTAGATTAATTTGTAGTTGCCTAATACAGTATAAACAGGACCGCTCGGAGTCAACTGGCTCTGGTAAACATAAACCGAATCCACAGGTATCGTTCCGAGCTTAAAATCCCTGTAATTTTCTATTATTTCCGCGAGTCTGGCACCTGCCTTTGGATTTTTTACCCTGCACAGTGTCAGATGACCTGCGAATTCTCTCTCTTCAGGCGGCCAATCAGCCAAAGTTAATTGCTCATCAAGGTCTTTTTGAAACTGTAGCAGACTATCGCTTCCTTCACCTAAACCGACCCATAAGATTCTCGCGCTTCTGCCGCCGAAACAGCCGACCGATTCTACGGACAGCTCAAAACTTTGATGCATGCCGGCGACCTCTTTGACTATGTTGCATACATCGACGACCTGCTCGTCTTTAATCTCACCCAGAAATTTCAGGGTAAGATGAATATTGTCAGGCTCCACCCATTTGACATCGCTTTTTTTAACGTTAGCCTTATTCTGTAACTGTTGCTGCAAACGGCTTAATCCCGCTCTGATTTGCTCGTCTATGTCAATGGCTATAAATACCCTCATTTTATTTGCCTGCTAAAAACTTGTTAGTTTTCGCAATGCCTCGAATCTTTTGTCAATGTCACTTCTATTTATGGAAGTCAGGCCGTTAATTGAGAAGTCGGCGATTGTAAATGATGCTACGACCGTGCCGTACGCAACTGCTGTTTTCAATGTTGCAAAATCTGTTTTGCCGGCCTGTGCGATATAACCCATAAGGCCGCCTGCGAAACTGTCGCCGGCACCGGTGGGATCTATGACTTCTGCAGCCGGATAGGCCGGCAAAACAAACCTGTTTCCGCCTGCGTCACACACTACCGAGCCGGACTCTCCTTTTTTTATAATCACGACCTCTGTGCCCATACTTAGGATTTTTCCCGCCGCTTTTATCAGATTGTGCTCATTCGCAAGCAGCTTTGCTTCATCTTCGTTGATTATCAGGCAGTTAATTTTCTTAAGCAGCATAGTTAAGTCATCAAAGTGCCCCTCAATCCAAAAGTCCATCGTGTCGGCGGCTGTAAAAATCGGTTTATGAATCTGTTGGAGCAGTTGAAGCTGCAAGCTCGGTGCGGTGTTGGCAAGAAACACGTATTTACTGTCTTTGAAAGCAGCAGGCACCTTTGGCGGGTCCTCCGCGAGCACGTTTAATTCAATGTAATCGGTTTTGCGGTCGTCCATATTGTCAAAATATGTGCCCATCCAGCGAAAAGTTTTGCTATGTTGTCTTACTTCCAAACCTCTGGTATCGACATCTCTTTTGGCAAAGACTTCGGCAAAATCAAATGGACAGTCCGAGCCGATAGCGCCGATAAGTCGTACTGGGGCAAAGAAGCTGGCGGCCATAGAAAAATAGACAGCCGAACCACCAATACATTCTTCACTAACACCATACGGCGTCTTAACCGTATCAATCGCTATTGAGCCGGTAACTAATAGTGACACCAGGTAGCCCTCTTTAAATTTCCGCCCTTGTTTCGATTATTTGAAGCGCTTTGTCTATTCTTGCCAAAGTCTTTTCTTTCCCTAACATCTCGACAGACTCGAAAATGGACGTGCTAATCATGCTACCGCAAAGAGCGACACGTAATGGTTGAGCAACCTGTCCAAGCCCAACCTGCTTCTCTTTGGCAATTGATCGTAATCCGTCTTCAATGTTTGTGAATCGGAAGTCATTTAATGAATCCAACCAAGCACGCTCAACCTTAAGGATGCTGATAACTTCCCCCTTCAATAACACTTTCTTAACGGCCTTCTCATCATATTTTATTTTGTCATTGTCCAAAAACAGAAATCTGCTCTTGCGTTCGATGTCCGCCAAAGTCCTTGCACCCTCGCACAGCTCAATAATTCTCTTAAGTTGTTCATCATCCGCAGAAAGTACCGGAGAGTTGATTGTTTTTAAGTAATCCTTAAAATGCCCGAGCAATTTCTCGCGCGGAGTCATTTTTATATGCTCGGTATTGAAGGCAATTAATTTCTGCCTATCGAACAAACTGTTGGATTTTGTCAGACGCGAAAGCTCAAAGGCTCCAATCAGATCATCCACCGACATAATCTCTCGATTATCGCCTGGATTCCAGCCTAAAAGTGCAAGGAAGTTTACCATTGTTTCAGGCAGATAGCCGCTCTTTAGAAAATCAACGATATTAATCTCCGGCAGGCTGACGTCGAGGTACTCTGCCATTGCATCAATAGCGGGCATATCAGGAGTGGTTTTGCCTTTAATAAAGCTTTCCAATTCCTCGCTACTGATATTGCCAATCTGAGCAAGTTTCTCAAGGTTAATATTTTCTGTTGTTTTTATTGCCTGGCGAAGTGCCTTTGGGCGCTCGCGTTTGGATAGCTTCCCGCCGCTTTCGCTCACTGTTACAGACATGTGGATGTATTGGGGAAGCTGGCCGAATCCAAGGGCTTGCCATAAAGCCTGCTGGCCTGGCGTGTTATTAAGGTGCTCCTGGCCTCGAATCACGTGCGTAATCTTCATTAAATAGTCATCAACAACGCAGGCAAAGTTGTATGTAGGAAATCCGTCGCTTTTTTGTATGATGAAATCGCCTATTTCGCTGGCTGTAAATCTGACCTCGCCGCGCACTATATCCTTAACAACGATGTCTTCATCTTGTGGAACTGCAAACCGTACCGTGACAGGCCTGCCTTCACTCTTTGCTTTTTCGACGTCTTTTTCATCGGGAAATCTTTTAGGCCGGCGATAAGTTAGGTTTTGCTTCTGGTCTGTAGCTTCTTGGCGCATAGCTTCAAGCTCTTCGGGAGTATCGAAGCAGTGGTAGGCCTTTCCTTCGTTGAGAAGCTGACTGGTGTATTTATTGTATATGCCTTGCTGTTGGCGCTGCGATTGCAGGTATGGCCCATTTGGTCCGCCGACTTCGGGGCCTTCGTCCCAGTCAATGCCGAGCCATCGCAAGTCATTTATAACCTGCTGAGTAGCG
>Ga0307435_1000242_pt1 | contig 24592 bp, 22 predicted proteins | sample SalMarWE160470MG_FD_202164 | JGI IMG/M metagenome (GOLD analysis project Ga0307435, IMG submission 202164) | Salt marsh sediment microbial communities from the Plum Island Ecosystem LTER, Massachusetts, United States - WE1604-70 | ecosystem: Environmental > Aquatic > Marine > Intertidal zone >... | reverse complement strand
TGCTGGGAAATCGGAGGTCGCGTGGATAGGTTGCATCGAGGCGATTATGTCCAATTCTGTGAAGCGTGGGGCGTCGTTGGGATGAATGACCTGGACATGTTCGATGCGATGGCGTAAGGATCCTGCGGCGGAAATGCGCTTACCACTTGGGTCTGTTTTCAGCGGAGTTTTGTCCTGCTCCAGCAAACGTAATTGAGCATATGCCTTAAGGACTTCATGGTTGGCGGCATCTCCGATGGCATGAACCGCCAGACTCAGGCCGTTTTCAACAGCCAGACGGCCGCGCTCGAATAATTCCTCAGCGTCCAAGAAAAGCATCCCTCGATTTTCTGGCTCACCTTCATATGGTTGCAGCATAGCAGCGGTGTGAGGTCCTAAAGCTCCATCAGCGAAGGCCTTAACCGAACCTATCCGTAAGAAATCGTCCCCAAAACCTGAACGCAACCCCAGTTCGACAGCATGAGGCAGGGCTTCGATAGGGATGCTCTTGAGCACGCGCAGGCCAAGTTCGCCATGACCATGCAAGATTTGCAAGGCGGCGAAACACAACCTGCGATCAAAATCGTGCACCCCGGTAATACCCATCTGCCAGAGATGTGCTTGGGCTATTTTTATGGCTTGGGCGACTTGTCCGGGAGAGGGCTCCGGGATGGCGGATGTGACCAGCTGGAGGGCGTTTTCAAAAAAAATACCAGTGGGATTGCCTTGCTCATCACGCTGGATGCAGCCACCCGGAAGATCGTCGGTATCGGCGCTTATACTCGCTCGTTGTAGCGCTAGGCTGTTTGTCCAGGCGGCGTGGAGCGATTTTGCTGTCAAGTAGACGGGATGGTGTGGTGAAACGGCATCCAAAACGGCCAGGTTGCCATACCCTTCCGGCCATTGGTTATGATTCCAGCCATGACCTAAAATCCATTCGCCAGCGGGGGTAGATCGGGCTCGGTCGGCAACTCGGTGCAGGCATTCCTCCCGTGAAGAAGTTTCACAGTCGATCCTATGCAATCCAAGTGCATATTGCTTGAGGTGAATGTGGGCATCGACTAATCCGGGGATCAGCGCCTGACCAGCAAGATCATGACTTCTACCAGCATTGCTTTTGGTCGGATGATCTCCAAACTGAGAAAGAATCTCCTGGTCGTTGCCTACTGCCAAGATTCGTTCTCGATCGATAATCATCGCTGAAGCAACCGGTAGTGCTTGATCAAAGGTATAAATACGAGCATTAAAGAAGATATGCATGTTAATTGGTTTTTGATTATTATTGATCGATTACAGCCAGGATTTGATTATCCGCCCTTGCCTTTTGTATCATAAATTTTGAACTCCCCGGGCTACTTTTCGCTCATGATCAGGTCGACTAAGGCATTCAGCTCTTCATCGGAGTAATAGTGGATCACCAGGGTACCACCTTTTGCCCTGTGATTCAGGGTTACTCTGGTACCTAAACGCTGCCTGAGGCGTTCTTCCAGAGCCAGGATTTCAGGAGGCTGGACCGGTTTTGGAGGGGTGCTTGGTCTTTGACCAGTTAGATTGCGAACCAATTCTTCCGTCTGGCGCACGCTGAGTTCTCTCTTGAGGATGGATTTCAGAACGGCGCTCTGGGATTCGGGTGAAGGAAGACTCAGTAGCGCCCGAGCATGACCTTCGGTGATGCGGTTTTCTGTTAAGGATTGCTTCACTGAAGGAGGGAGTTTGAGCAACCGCAAAGTGTTGGTAACAGCCACGCGACTCTTTCCAACTCGAGCGGCGATCTCTTCATGTGAGAGCCTGAAATCCTCTGACAGCTGGCGATAAGCCTCGGCTGCTTCCAATGGGCTTAAATCAGCTCGTTGTACGTTTTCAACTAAAGCCAGTTCGACCAGCTGCTGGTCGCTGGCTTCCCGTACAATAGCGGGTACTTCCCTTAGACCTGCCCGGCGAGCAGCCATCCAGCGACGTTCGCCGGCTATTAGGGTATAGCTGTCTGGGAGGGAGCCAGGCGTTACGATAAGCGGCTGGATAATGCCGTGTTCCTGAATGGAAACGGCCAGTTCGGCCAGTTCTTCTTGATCAATCCGAATGCGAGGTTGCCGGGGATTAGGAGAGATATTATCCACCGGGATAGAGGTTGCCCCACTTGAGGGGATTTCGCCTTCTCTTTTAGGAATGAGTGCATCTAGGCCTCTTCCAAGGCCGGTTTTTCGAGCCATAAAGTCCGCCAATTGAAGTTAATAGAACGGTTATTATTTCAGGTTCAATTTTGAAAGGCGGGAATATGGATGCCGTCTCCCGCCAGGATTTCGCGTGCCAAAGCGGCGTAGGAAATTGCTCCAGGTGAATTAGGTGCAAATATCGTTATGGGTTGCCCATAGGATGGTGCTTCGGCAAGCCGCACACTGCGAGGGATAATTGACTCGAATACCAGCTCCGGGAAATGCTTGCGAACCTCCTTGACGACGTCGTTTGACAAATTGGTACGACCGTCAAACATGGTCAGCACCACGCCACGTACACGCAAACCAGCAAACAGAACTGTTCGAACTCGGTCCAGAGTTTGGGTGAGCTGGCCCAGCCCCTCTAAAGGCAGATATTCGCACTGCACCGGGATAATGACGCCGTCATGGGCGGCTACCAAGCCATTTAAAGTAAGAAGTCCAAGCGATGGGGGACAATCTACCAATATATAGTCGTAGCGATCAACGATCTTTTCCAGGCCTTGTTTCAGACGCGCTTCACGGGCCAACTCGCTCACTAATTCGACTTCGGCCCCAGCTAAAGAAGGAGAAGCCGGAAGCAAAGAGAGTTTGAGCCGAGGATTGTGAAGGATGAGCGCTGAAGGTGGTGATGCACCAATCAGCAGTTGATACGTACCGCCTTTCACTGTCGATTTATCTACACCCAGACAGGAGGTGGCATTTGCTTGAGGATCGATATCAACCAAGAGAACCCGCTGACCGTAGTAAGCCAGATAGGCTCCAAGATTGATAGCGGTAGTGGTTTTACCAACACCGCCTTTTTGGTTTGCCAAGGTGTAGACTCTCCCCATAATCAATAAACCTCAACCATGCACTCTTGGATCTCATTCTGAGTAGGTACAGCTTGCAAACCGGAGCGTTTGACGGAAAGAGAAGCCAGTTGGGTAGCGAAGCGAGCAGCCTCCCATGGATCGCGGGTGGTATACAGGCGTGTGAAGAAAGCTGCGGCGAAAATGTCACCAGCTCCAGTTGGATCCTTCTCGGGAGTGTAAGGGGCCGGGAAGCGACGCACGTCGCCGTGCCAATAGAGACGCACTCCTTTTGAATTTTCGGTAACTGCTAAAATCTGGCAGGATGCCGCCATCTCTTCAATCCGCTTTTCATCCTCCCCGACATCTTCTACGCTTATCACTGCTGCCCCAGCTTGTTCAAGGGTGAAAGCTGCCTCGGGCCACTCGCACAGGGTGACTCTGCCCTCCTGGTCCCATTCCCGTAACCACCCTTGAGGTGTTATACAAATTAAAGAAGTTGGAAAATGACGGACTAAGTCGGGTGCCACCTCCTGAACTATAGGGCCCAGGTGGATAATAGGAGCGTTGCGCCAAATTTCTGGCACCATGAAAAAGTCAAGATTTTCAGCTACGTGGTGAATGAATTGGAGGCGACCTTCGGGAGTATATATATTTTCAAATGTGGTACTTTTCTGAGAGGGATAATTAACAATGGGGATATCGTGGAAAAGTTCTGTTGTCACCTCCTCGGCCCAAGAAGTGACGATACCCACCCGCAATCCCAAGGCTTTTGCTGTAAGAGCGGCATAAGCAGCAGTACCTCCGAGATGGGAGCCATCTTTTGAGAGGTCCACTGCAAGATGGCCGATAACTAAATAATCGATAGGATCATTCGGTTGTTTTAGGTACATATTAAGATTATACTAGAATAAAGGGTTAGAGCGTTGCCGTGTAGTGAATCCTGGCAGGCAGCGAACATGACACAAGATTGGATTGAAGAAAGACAAACGACGCACAAAAAATCCCTGGAATGCCTTTCATGCGCCGCAGCCATAAATCAAGAAGAAAATTAAAAGAACTAACTTATCGGAATGATGGTTACTTTTCGGCGAGGTTCTTCATCGATACTTTCTGTGGTTACTTGCGAATTATCCCTTAATTCGATGTGGATTATCCGGCGCTCGTTAGCAGGCATAGGTTCCAGCACCTGCCGGCGACCGGTCTTGATGGCCTGTTCAGCCATGCGACGAGCCAGCTGGCGTAGCTGGCTCTCACGCCTGGCGCGATAACCCTGCACGTCTACGATCAGGGGGATAGATCGACCGATCTCTTTGCTAACGATCAGGGCGGTGATATATTGCAAGGCATTTAGAGTTTCCGCTCTTCGCCCGATTAAAATGCTCAAGTCATTGCCATTGACATTAACATGTATGGGAATGCGATTCCTGGCATCGTCAACCTGACCGTATTCGGCAGTAACTTCCGCCTTTACCTTCATTTTTTCAAGGAGTTCGATGACGGTATCACGAGCAATGGTAAGCACATAGTCTTCTTCCTCATTGGATGTTACCGTAGATTCGATTGGAGACGCTGGTTTGGTTTCGGCGGATTGGGCTTGCGGTTCGGTGGTGATGTGATCAGATCTGGCTTGCTTCGCTCGCGAGCCACTCTTGATGGTCAGACGGATGCGTGCCTGGCGGGATCCTAGCCCAAAAATCCCCCGGTTACCTTCATCGAGTACTTCAATCTCCACGGCTTCCTCAGAAAGTCCCAAATCTGTGAGACCCTTCGCAACAGCCTCATCCACTGTAGGAGCAATTATTTCTAAACTTGCACGTTTTTCACTCATACTCGCCTCGAAAAGGATGGTTTCAAATAGGTGATGAATTAAATACAGACGAAACCCGTAAATATACGAGAAATATGACCGTTAAGGTCAGGTAGTTTTCTTCCTCAATGGTATAAGATTACTCCAATTTAGTTTACCCATAGCGGCATATTGCAGAATACCGACGATATTGCTGGCAACAAAGTACAAGGCTAGACCAGAGGAAAAAGTATAGGCGAGATAGCCCATAAATAAGGGCATGTATAAGTTCATCGCCTGGGTCATTTGAGAACCCTGGTCGCCGGTCGTGGGCGGAGTCATCAATTTTGATTGCACATATGTGGAGATCACTACAATAATCGCCAGGATTGGAATTCCGATCCCTGCAATTGCCAAACCAAAATCCTTCTCGGGCAGACTCAGATCCATCCACAGGAAACGATTGTTCAAGGGGATCAATGCAGCCGCGGTGATAAAGGGGTAGATATGGCTGGAAAGATCTAATAGCTGGATTGGAGTAACCGCCAAAGCGCGAATTATGGCTTGATAAAGTCCAATGATGACGGGGAACTGAATCAGTGTCGGTAAGCAAGAGCCAAGAGGGTTGACGCCCATCTCTTGATAGAGTTTCATCTGCTCCTGGGCTAATTTCTCACGATCATTTTTATGTTTCTTTTGAATATCCTGCCATTTTTTGGACTTTTGCATCTCCTGCATGGCGTGGGTGCTTTTCATTTGTTGGGCTGTAAGTGGGTAGGTGATCAATCTCACTAAAATGGTGAAGATGATAATTGATAGCCCAAAGTTCTGCCAAAGGACGCTGTATATCCATAGCAGGCTGTTGATCATGGGATCTAAGATTAAAGTGTTCCACATAAGTTGTCTTCCGTGTATTTTTGATCGATTAGGTTAATCTCTTTTTTGCGATTGGCCCGAGGCTCATTCTTCTTCTAAAGGATTGATTATCTCCGACCCGAAAAGCTTTGTATCGATAACCTGCTTGCCATCGAGACAAACCCATTTCTTCATCTTATTTTTTCGGGTTGGGATTGAAAGCCCATTGCTGTGTTCCGGATTTTGTCAGTGCAACTAATATGTTATCCGTCTCATTAGGCGCAACCATGATCAAGTCGCCTGCAGATAACGGGGGTCCGTATAATTTTCCTCCGACTGTTTGTTGCCATTGAATTTTCCCGTCTGTATCCAGGGCATAAACCGTTCCGGATTGGGTCGTAATGTATATGTTGTTATCAATGACAAGGGGTGTTCCCGAAATTGAACCATCTAACTGATCGGGTTTGAGTTGCCAGAGCATCTTGCCGTCAGCAGAATTAAGCGCATAAAAATTACCGTTCAGATCTCCAAAGTAAAGCTTGTCATTGTCCAGGGCAGGTCCAGACCAGACCCAACCATCAACAGGGGTTCTCCAGAGCTGTGAGCCATCCTGGGCATTTAGTGCCACCATATCGCTGGCAAAGGTTCCTACATAAACCACACCCTTTTCGCTCACAGCAGGTGTGCCAACTATGGCTCCATCCAAATCTTGCGATTGCCACAGCAAAGATCCGTTTTCGATATTGATAGCATAGAGATAGTGATCCATCGAAGTTAGATAAATGCAATGACACTGATTGCCTAAAGCCGGTTGTGCCCAATTGGGATCTTTGGCGGTAAATGTCCAGAGCAGGGCACCTTTCAGATCAAGGGCATATAAATTCTTATCAGCATTGGGAGCGTAAATACCCTGATCAGTGACAAGCGCGCCACCGATATAGCGGTTCTTGGCATCACTAAATTGCCAATTTAACTGACCGGATGACGGGTTCAAGCTATAAAGCACATTGTTGAATCCACCGACAATAAGTTGTCCATCTGAGGTGATGGCGGGGGTGGCATAGAAAGATATCTTGTTATCAGGTTTATCGGGGTAATGCCACTGCTCGCTTCCGTTGGAAGTTTGGAAGGCATAAAGCTGGGTGTTGTAAGCCAAATAGGCGGTGTTGCTGGCTACTGTGAGCCCGGGCCAGCTGGTGGCAGCGAAGGAGCCTCCAGTGCAGGCGGTTAAGGCGTTGCCGAGTATCAACAAAAAAGATGTGATTAATATATATTTTGATTTCATTTAGGTCTCTAAGGTACGGGGTCAAATCCACCTGGGCTAAATGGGTTGCAGCGCAAGACGCGCCAGGCAGCCATCCAGCCACCTTTGATTACCCCATACTTATAAACTGCCTGATAGCCATAATGTGAACAGCTGGGATAAAAACGGCATGTATTTGCTGGTAGGGTGCGTGAAATAGTCATCTGGTAAGTCCTGATGAGGGTCAAGAGCAGATATCGCGGGATGTTTTTCAAATGTAATGGTAAATCCCGTAGTTTTGGTTCTTTTGTATGATCCTGATGAAGATGATATTCAGTTGCCATTAGTTTTATTCAATAGACGAGCCCGATCCAGCAAGACTAATAACGCTTCCTGGATCATTGAGAGGTTTGAGGTGGATATCGGCTGGCGAGCCAGGAGGATTACATCCCACCCGGTTGCGATCGCGGGAATAAGGGGACGAAGCGCTTCCCGTAGGAGGCGTTTTGCTCGATTTCTTTGAACGGCTTTCCCCAATGAACGCCCAGCGGCGACGGCAAATCGCGATATCCCCAGAAGGTTTGGCATTGCGATCAATACGATAAGCGGGTGCGAATAAGATTTTCCGAATCGCCGCACCCGCTTGAAATCCGATGATCTTGTCAGGCGGAACCTGCGCTTCACCTGATTGCCTTCGGGCTAAGGTATTTTTTCCGCAACTGGCAACGCATGCAATCTTGTTAAACAATAACAAAGCTTGGGATGAGGGGATTTTCTATCAGGTAGGTCTGGACCGGAAAACCCGCCAGAGAGTTCCTTTCTAACTCTTCCAATTGGTCCGCTTGACGTGATTGTTTTTCACCACAGTCAAGCGATAACGACCCTTTTGGCGACGATTTTTCAATACTTGTCGACCTTTGGCTGACGACATGCGCGCTCGAAAGCCATGCACGCGCAATCGACGGCGGACTTTAGGTTGATAGGTTCGTTTCGGCATGATACTTCCTAATATTGGTCTTTGACCCCCCTTCCGGGAAGTTTAAGATTGGGGATCTAAAGCTTCCGGGAAGAAGGGTTATTGGTATTCGAGACAAGGTCTGATTATACCCGAATGTTAAAGATTGGTCAAATCAGCCGTGTTATATGTCATTGCAAATTCTAAGCCGGGCAATCTGGATCATCCCATTGTAGGTGCGAACAATATCGCCAATTGCTCGGCGCCATGATGGTCTGTTATGGCCAGAATCTCATCACCGGCCTCTATGGTGGTTATCCCACGAGGAACAACTACCTTACCTTCGCGAATTATGGCGGCTATCACACACTGCTGCGGTAGAACAAGATCCTTGATGGCGATGCCGATCGCTTTCGCATCCGGAGGAATTTTTTCCTCTACTAACGCATATTCACCACGACGCAGCTTGAGGAGTGTTATCATATCTCCTAGAGACATCTCTTCTTCTATCAAGCTGGCTAAGATCTCTGCCTGGTTTAAGGCAACATCCACGTGAAATTTATCGTCGAAAAGCCAGGCATTACGGGGATTATTGATGCGGGCTATGATGCGAGGGATATGGAAGTAAGTTCGAGCCAGAAAGCAAATGGCAAGGTTATCGGCATCAATGCTTGTGCAGGCTGCCAGCACTTGAGCTCCTTGAGCACCAGCATGTTCAAGAACCTGTAGATCAATAGCCTGCCCTTCGTACACTACCTCGGTAGGAAGCTCATGGTGTAAGCGCCTCAGCAGCTCTGGGCGATCCTCAATGAGATGGACCTTGTGATTTTGCTGGACTAATAATGAGGCCAGCTGAGTTCCGGTCCGTCCACCACCGGCAATTAATACAAACATATCAATTCTCCTGAAATGGGATAATCTTCTGCCGGAGGGCTCTAATGCCATCCAGGGTGGCGCTAAAGTGGAGGATATCCCCTTTCTCCACAATCGTAGCACCATTTGGGAGATGAGAATGGCCCGCGCGAGTAAGAGCGACCGGGACACATTCTAGGCCTGGAAGAATGTCATCTAGTCGGCGACCATCCCAAGAAGGGGGGACGATATATTCGTAGATTTCCACCTCCCCATTACCAGCAGAAAAGACGGTGCGTAAGTCAGCTTGAGAGATCAGTTCTTCCATGCGTTGTGCCCCCCAGGAACTGGAACTGACAATTTGCACTCCAAAGATCTCGTGCATTGGACGTAAATGTGGATCGTAATTGCGCACGATCACATTGGGTACCTGGAAGGCAACTTTCCCGATATGTCCAACTACAGCGTTGAGTGTGTCAGAATTGGTTACCACTGCCAAACCATCTGCTTGTTTGATGCCGGCGCGCAGGAGAACATCCTGGTTGAGAGCTTCTCCTTCAACGGTGCGTCCCCGAAAATCATGGTGCAAATTTTCGAAGGAAGCAGCGATATGGTCGATGACAGCTAGCTGGTGACCCTTTTGGAAAAGTCGAAAAGCCAATTCCGAACCGACGCGACCACAACCTACGATAATAATGTACATCTTTAGGACCCCTTCTGGTCTTCTCGCTTCAATGCATTCATTCAAAATCTGGGCAGATATCAATGCATTGTTCGCTCGAGAGATCTATTCGACATGGTACGGGACGTCTGTAATCACGATGCCTCGCTTGAATAACAGGGCGAGACGTAAAATAAAAGCAGTTTGAGTATGCAGTAAGTTTGTAACCTGGCTGTGGGGTACAAATTGGGGTACGACGATGGTAATTACTTCATTCGGTTGCCGTTGAGAGGCGATCTCCTCGATGTACTCGAGCAAAGGCTCTACTAAAAGACGGTATGGTGATTCCAAAATAACCAAGCGAACACCTTCTCCCCAAGTCTCCCATTTTAGGCGTACTTTTTCGGCTTCTTCAGGATCCATCGAGACATGGACTGCGGTGATATCGTCGGAAAGCGTTCTGGCATAACGTAAAGCAGCCAGCGAGCCGCGGTGAACCCCACTGATGGGTAAGAGGACGCGATGGCGGGCGACAGATGGGGGCGCCCCATATTGATCCAATGAAAGCAGGGCCGCCAGATTACGGTAATGGCGATGGATAGCGGAAAATAATGTGACCAGAAGCGGGATCAGTAAAAGCACAATCCAAGCCCCATGGATAAATTTTGTGATAGCAAAGACCATCATAACGGTAAAGGTACAGACAGCACCAAACCCGTTTATGATGAGTTTTAGCTGCCAACCGTTTTGGTAGCTTAAGGTCGAGCCGCGTTCTTTGAGTACCTGCCCCGGAGAAAGGTGACCGACCTTCCACCAACGGTGGGACATTCCGATCTGAGATAGTGTGAAAGAAAGGAAAACTCCAATCGCGTAAAGAGGAATCAAAAGCGTGACACTGGCGTGAAAAACGATGATCAACAGGCAGGCTAACAAGGATAAAGATGCGATGCCTCGAGAATAAACCAGGCGGCTTCCACGAAAGGCCAGCTGGCGGGGTAAAAAGCCATCGGCAGCTAAGAGAGCGCTCAGACGGGGAAAATCAGCGAAAGAGGTATTGGCTGCCATGATCAGAATAACCGTGGTTGCTCCCATGGTAGCTAAATACAAAATTCCGCGGCTATCATAGACGGTGCGAGCGAGCTGAGAAATGATCGTTTCAGATTCGGAGGGGATTGCCTTAATTGGACCAACCAGAAAAGTAATCCCTAAGAAAAGCGTTCCCAGAATAATTGACATCCAAATCAAGGTAATGCCGGCGTTGTGGCTGCGCGGTTCTTTAAATGCAGTGATACCATTTGAGATGGCTTCCACACCCGTAAGAGCGGCAGTTCCACTCGAAAATGCATGCAGTATCAGAAAAGCGGTGATTGGGGCTAGGTTAGCACCAATTTCTGATAGAGGGGGGTTCACCACAGGCTCTAACGAACCCAGGAGGTATTTAGATAATCCTATCCCTACTGTAAGGAACATCATCCCAACGAAAAAGAATGTGGGTAGGGCGAAAATGGCTCCCGATTCCTTCACTCCGCGAAGATTGATCATCATGATGAAAAGGACCAATCCCACCGCCAAGGGCACTTTATAGTCCGAAATGGCTGGGAAAGCAGAAATGAGTTGTGCAACGCCTGAAGAGACGGATACCGCTACGGTCAAGATGTAATCCGTGAGCAATGCAGCGCCAGCCGATTGAGCGGGGAGTTCACCCAGGTTATCTCGGGCGACGATATAAGCACCTCCACCACCAGGATATGCATGGATAGTTTGTTGGTAAGAGATGGTGACAGCCGCTAAGAGAATCACGATGGCGATTGATATTGGAAAGGCGTAACTAAACGCCAAAGTGCCGGCAGCTGCCAGGATTACTAGAATTTCCTGGGTGGCATAGGCAGTTGATGAAAGTGCATCTGAGGCGAATACGGCCAGACCAATCGCTTTGCCAATCGTCTGATGAGGGGCATCGGCGGTTAGCAGAGGACGACCGATTAGCCAGGTTCGTAGGGAGCGAGGTGGTTTGTATTCGGGTGTGCGGCGTAATACGACACCACCAGTTCCGTTTTCATCATTTATCATAGAAAATTTTATATTCCTCGGCCCCGATTAGGTCAGACGCAGAGAGAGATCTCTGGGGGGCGGGTGAATCCTGCCCACTCTCCCAGATAAATCTTTCAACTTGGTAATTGTCGATGATGCAAGATGCGTAAGGCGATACCACCGAAGGTCAATGGTATCCAGAAGGTTATACCCCGATAAGCCAGAGCAATCACAGCAGCAGCTCCGAGAGGGATGTACATCGAACTCATCGCGAGTGTCATGACACCCTCGACAATCCCAATGCCGGAGGGGGTTGGTGAAACAATAAAGAATAAATAACCAATACTAAAGCTAGCGATTAATGTCCCCACAGAGACCGGGACTTGGAAAGCCATAAACATTAACAATAGAACGGATATTAACAACCCTTTGTTACTCAAGGCAAGTATGGCAGGTCTTAACAAGTTCTCAGGGCTGTGATGTACTTCTACCAAGCCCTGGGCAGCATCCAAGGCGAATTCATGGGCTCGTATTTCAGATAGATACTCTCTACGAATAAAAGGATGCAATAAACGATTAACTACATGTGCCATCCATCCCAAGGCACTGCCCAACCCATCAGCAGAGCGCATGCCTAAGTAGAGCAAGGTTGCAAGTATCCCGGCTACCAGCACCAAAACCCCTGTAGCGATTATTTCAGCCGGGGTAACGTTATTGCGCCGAAAGAGAACGAGCATACCCAATGCTAAAACAACTAAAAAGCCGGCGTAGTCAAAAAGCACGTAGAGGGCACCAGCCAACGTGGCTCGCGCAGTAGAATAACTCTGACGCCTGGCTTCGGAGACAAATACAGCCACTCCGCCGATCCCAGCCGAAGGGGCTACGACGTTCACAAAGTTTGCCGCGGTTGATATTACCAAAAGCTTTGAAAAGGTTTCTTCAAGTCCAAGGGCTTTAAAAATTGTCCGGTATGAAGCCGTCACATTGAGCATCCATATAGCTTGGACCGCTAATGCCAAAATTACAAAGCGCCAATCGCCACTTTGGAGGGTGTCAATGATGGCTTGCAACTCTGCTAGCCGACCTATGATGAAAATTACCCCGAATAGCAAGATCAGTGCAAAGATGAATTTACGCATGCCTGGGATTATACACAATCCTTGGCAAAAGCTTGATCAAAATTGTTATACGTTACGCAAGTAGAGGTCTCCTGGGTGTTTTAGGCTGGCTTCTACCATAAAAACACCCAGAGGAATCCTTCAATAATGTATATCTGAATGTATAAGATCACATGGTTTTGATAATCTAATCATTCCCACCTAAAAAGAGACTTTCTCAAACTCGAGCCAAATAGTCCCAATTCCTGAATCGCCATATTTAGGGAGAATTGGACAAGAAGTCTTAGGAATTTGGTTGCGATGCCAAATCCCGGATTAATTCCCAGTTCTTGTTTCCCCTAGAGTGACTTGTACCTCGCGGAGTTGACTTTCTCTGATGACCTCAATCTGTACCGTATCTCCGGGGGCATAGGTAAACAGGGCATTGGTGAATGAGTGGTTTTCATCTAGGGGGATCTCCCCGATCCGGGTGATAATGTCGCCCTTACGAAAGTCTACTTTGGCAGCAGGACTCCCCGAGGAGATATCGAAAATATAGGCGCCCCACTCCACAGGCAGTTGATAGGCTTGGGCTAACCGAGGTGTAACCGGTTGCCAACGGATTCCCAGATAAGGTCTGGCTACGTATCCTTGTTTAATGATTTGTTCGGCGACAACCCGCGCAGTATTGGTGGGGATCGCAAAACCCAAGCCTTCGGCGACTGCGCTCCCAAAACCACTTCCTCGCACGATGAGCGTGTTTATGCCGATGACCTCTCCCGCTAAATTTACCAATGGGCCACCGGAATTACCCTGGTTTATGGCTGCATCGGTCTGAATCAAGTCCTCCATTTGGTAACCTTGGTCAGTATCAATAACCCGGCCAACGGCACTCACCACCCCCACTGTGACTGTGTTTACAAAATCTCCCAATGGCGAACCAATAGCTATTACGGTTTCTCCCGGTTTGAGGGCATCAGAATTCCCCAAAGTGGCTACGGCAGGTATTTCGCCCGTGCTCCTCAAAACTGCCAGGTCGCCGAATACGTCGGTACCGACTACTTCCGCGGGTAGTTTTGTGCCATCAGCCGTATAGACAACAACTTCCTTGGCACCCTCCACGACATGGTTGTTTGTCAATATATAACCTTCCGTAGAGATGATGACGCCGCTACCTTTTACGGTCTGGTCTGGAACCCGGCCAAGAAGTGTGACCTCCCCAGGGAGAGTGCTTTCCACCGTCACGACTGCCGGACCAACCGCCGCAACAGCTTTGGTTATAGCGGTTTCTATTTCGGTAGAGGAAACCTGAACGGTTTTAAGCTCCAATGGGATGGGTTGGGAGACAGAAACCGGTGCTGAGTTGCTTTGCCTGGTGGCTTTGAATACTGCGATGCCTCCAGCCAATGCACCGCTCAAGGCAGATATGGCTGCGACTAAGATGAGCACTGCTGCATAAATGACTTTACGCCACGCCATAGATTAGACCTGATGAAATTTCGAGAAAGATTTGTCTTTCTGTAAATGACGCTGAATCTAATAAATCTCGGAGCAGAGATAAAACGATCGGTGAAGATCGGTTAGCGCCTGCGACGGCCGCCCATACCCATTACAAGCGTTACGTAATAAAGTAATTGGAGGATAGCTGTCACAAGAGCTGCCACATATGTCAGCGCTGCGGCATTGAGTACGTGGTTGACTCCACGCTGCTCATCGGGACCCCTGATCAAACCGGTTTCCACGAGCAAACGCTTGGCGCGGGCGGAGGCGTTCAGCTCGACTGGTAAAGTTGCCAAGGCAAACATCGCTCCACCAGCAAACACAAACACTCCTAACCAGGCTAATTGGGTTAGTCCGATAACCAGGCCGAGAATGATGAGGATCCAACCCAGATACGAGCCGACGTTTACGGCGGGTACCAGCGCAGCACGGAATCTCAGAGGCAGATAGCCTTCTTTGTCCTGCAAGGCATGGCCGAGCTCGTGAGCAGCAATGGCCAAGGCTGCCACCGATTGTCCTTGATATACGCCCTGAGAAAGATGTAAGACTTTATCACGCGGGTCATAATGGTCGGTCAGCTTTCCAGAGACGCCCTCTACTCTAACTTCGTAGAGCCCACCGGTGTTGATCAACCGTTCCGCAGCCTGTGCGCCGGAAAGACGGCTAAGAGCAGGCACTTTACTCCATTTTTGGTAAGCGGAATTGACATACCATTGCACCACCATCATCAGAATGAAGGCTGGTGCCATAAAGATTATGTAGTATGGATTAAGAAAAAATCCCATGTTTCACCTCAGAATGTGCATTTCCAATAATATACAGGATTTTACTCCTGTATGCTTATAATTCATTATTGCGTAATTAATTCGATAGCTTTATCCAATTGCGGGTCTTTGCCAGCCTGGATGTCCTCATCGGTTAGTTCGACAACCACATCGGGTTGTAAGCCGATTTCGTGGATGGTGCGCCCGTCCGGTGTGAGCCAGCGGGCGATCGTGACACGGATTGCCCCTTGGTCATCCTTGAGAGGAATCCAATTCTGGACAGAGCCTTTTCCGAATGAGGTAGTGCCTACTAAAGGGCCGCGACCATGATCTTGAATCGCCCCGGCGACAATCTCTGAGGCAGAGGCTGTGCCTTCGTTAATAAGCACGATTAAAGGTACCTGGGTCGCTAGGCCGCCTTTAATGGCGGAATAGGTGTCACGTGTGTCGTTACCGTATTCCTCGTACATGATGACGCCATCTCCTACGAACTCTGAGGCAACCTCAATGGCAGTTTTCAAGGCGCCACCGCCATTATTGCGTAAGTCAAAGATCAAACCGACGGGTTCCTGAGCCAATAGATCTTTGAGTGCTTGGCGTAATTCAGAAGTTGATTTGTCCCCAAAAGTAAGAAGGTGCACATAGGCGATATTCCCCTCAAGCATTTTACTATCTGTACTGGGCACTATGATGTTGGCGCGAATCACATCAACATCAAATGGCTCTGAGAGACCTTCTCGATTTATAGTTAATTTGACAGTCGTCCCTGCTGGTCCAAGCACCTGCCGGATGACAAGTTCGCCATCAACGCCGTTCATATCTTGACCATCAATTGCAATAATTTGATCTCCTGGTTTGAGGCCGACTTTTTCAGCCGGAGAACCCGGCATAGGGCTGACAATCGTCAGATATTGGCCAGTTGGATCTACCCAGGCACCTATGCCTTCATACTCTCCATCTAAGGGGATATTGGCCTGGTTGAATTGAAATGAATCCATATAGGATGTGTGGGGATCGCCGAGGGATTCTAGCATACCGCGAATTGCGCCTTGCATCAAAGCTTCGTCGTCGACAGGTTGATCGACATATTGATCATGGACGATCTGCCAGGATTGCCAGAAGGGGTTAAAAAGTTGCTTTAAATCGTCCGGGTTACTAGCTGTGGTGGAGAGATCGGCTTCGTTTGGGGTGACTTGAAGAAGCGAGGAGGTATCACCACTGGATTGATTATTGGGTAGAACAGTGTGCCCGACGAAATATCCGGTCGCACAAGTACTCGCCAGGAGAATTAAAGCGATCACTCCTCCGGTGAAATAGAGCATACCTTTTGACCTCATAACAATCTCCTATTGCACATTCGAAAAATATCGACCTTTAAACCTTAAATAAAATTTCTCTGTTTTTTTGATAGACCCCAGATATGGGATTATCACTGGATTTCAAGGTCTTGGAGCTGATAAGTGGGTGGGCAATTGTATTTATTAGACTCAGAGTCTTGAGAATAGGCCTTATGCAGTTAGTGGGAGGATGGGGTGTTTGGGCGGGCAACGCCCGCCCAAACACCCCGATTTTCCCCTGAACTGCGTAACTACTAAAGAATTAAATAAAGCCCAGATTAGTTTAAACAAAGATTACCACAAATTGATTAGAAAAAGATAAGACCAATGCAAATGAAAGATCAGAATTAGAGAGATAGGTTGGCTAGTTGATCTCAGGTGGCTATGTGGAAGTCGGTCAAGGTTAATCCTTGGCGTATTCGCTAAGGTGCGAGCGAATCCATGTACTCCTGGAAGGATTGAGGGTCACTGACCTGTTCTGTATAAGCCAGTAGATTTTCCCCATTGATGGGATAAAGAGGATGGCAGGAAGTGGGCATTGCACCGTCAGGTGCCAGAACCACAGCATGGACGCAAGGGGATACCAGATCGGCTTTGTCAAGCGCAGGTACGATTTCTTCCGTTGTGATGATAACGGTTTCTGCAGCTAGTGAGAGCTCTTCGTCGATTCCTTTGTTATCCCCGATCAATGCATTTCCTGCAGGATCAGCCTGTAAGGCGTGAATGATGGCAACATCAGGGTAGATGGCAGGAAAGGCAGTAAGTACCTCCCCGTTATAAGGATCACGCACGGTGAGCACATCGGGGCGTAGTTTGAGCAGGTCAGTACCTTGCCAAGCGCGCCCTGGCATAAAGCCTATTCCAGCCAGGCAGGCGCGTAAACCCAAGGCTAAACTGGCTTCGGTTTCCTCAATTATTTCAATCGCGCCGCGATTGGCGTAGTAAGTGAACATGGGGGCCAAGCCAAAAATTTCCAATCCGAAGTAACAAGAGCGCACCCGCGAAATCATCCCAGTACCAACCAGCCAATCGCTTTCAAGCCCAGCCGTGAAAGCCAGAAGAGTTAGATTATTTGGCTCACCATTCACTTGATAGCGATTAATCAGAGCCCGCACAAAAGCCATTGGGCGCCTATAAAGCGTTAGACCGCCTAAAGCTAGCACACAACCGGATGGCACCATAGCAGCAGCTTCTTCAATGGAGATTCGTTTGTCCATGGGTTATTCTTTCTCAGCCTGGTTGCCAACACCCACATCGTTAAATTCCGGGTCGCTTTTGAGAGCTGCGACTCGCTGAGATAGCTCTTTCATGGCATCCTCTTCCTCCCCCCATGGACGACGGGCGCGCCTGGCAGCCTTATGGATCAATTCGATCTGCCCAACGGTTTTGTGGTTGCGGAGAGAAACATAAAGAGCAGCATTGATGCTGACAACCAAGAGGACTGTGATACATAAAACCAGGGCAAGTTTTTCAACGTCCATTCCAGTTTTCCTCGAATTGAAGCGTAGCGTCCGGTACCAAGCTTTATCTTAACTATTCGACCACAGCTGGGGCATCTTTTTTGGCAGATCTTTCAGATTCGGGATAGTTTTGTTGGCAGCTTTGTTTGGTTGGTTTGTACCTACTAGTATGGTAAAAAAGCCTAAATCAAGGGCAGGGGCGAGATTGCGGGCGGAGTCATCGAAGAGTACACAATTATGGGGTTCAGTCTCTCCGGCGAAGTCCATAGCAAGCCGATAAGCCTCGACCTCAGGTTTACAGTGATAGTCCATTGCTCTTACATCGACGATACCCACAAAACAATGGCTTAATCCTAAGGTTTCTATTACACGCCTGGCATGTTGTTCGTCAGCATTGGTGAAAATCCACTTGTTTTGCGGGAGACTGAGTAAGAGGGAACGCAGCACTGGATCGGGTTTGAGGAAGCTTTCTAGATGCAGATCGTGCACATAGGTTAAATAATCATCAGGGTCGATGTGGTAATGGATCTGTAACCCCCGCAGAGTTGTTCCATACTTCTCGAAGTAGCTCCGACGGAGCATGGGGATTTCTTGAGGCGAGAGGTTGAGCCGTTCGTGCATAAACTCACTCATGCGGTCGCGAATTGCTTCCCAAAGCCCAGCAGTAGCAGGGTAGAGGGTATCGTCTACATCGAAGAAGAGTGTTGTGAATGACATGCGGGGCAATTATACAGGTAAAGGAAAAGTCATGTAGGGGAAATAAAAGCCCCAATAAGTGGAAATGATCCATGGATTGAATCAGAACGGGGATTAGAATATTTGAAGTTTATCGTATTGGCTGGTCTCTAATCACTTATAATACTTTTATGCCTATTCGAATTCTTCCTGATGAGGTTGCTTCGCAAATAGCTGCTGGAGAAGTAGTTGAACGCCCTGCTTCAGTGGTTAAAGAACTGATGGAGAACTCCATCGACGCTGGTGCGGACGAAATCGCCATCCAGGTGGAAGGGGCTGGTAAGAACTTGATCGAGGTCGTGGATAACGGCAACGGCATCCCTGCCGAAGAGTTATCGATCGCCGTTTCGAGGCATGCGACCAGCAAATTATCCAGCAGTGCAGACCTTTTCAAGATTTCGACTCTAGGATTTCGTGGAGAAGCCCTGGCTTCAATTGGATCGGTGGCGCGATTGACTCTTACCTCCCGCATAGCTGCAGCTGAGATGGGGGCACGCTTAACGCTGGAGGCTGGTCGTATCAAGTCTGTAGAACCTGTAGGGGCACCAACAGGCACTACGGCTCGTGTGGAAGATCTTTTTTTTAATGTCCCGGCGCGTTTGAAGTTCCTAAAAACGGATACAACCGAGCGCCGTCACATCGATGAGCTGGTGACGCGCTATGCCTTGGCTTATCCAGATATCCGCTTTAATATACGTCAGGAAAGTCGGCGATCTTTGCTGAGCAACGGCAACGGAAACCGTCGCGAAGTCCTGGCAGCACTGCATGGGGTAGAGATAGCCCGGCAGATGCTCGAAGTTGTAGCCGAATTTGATGATTTGAATGTGACTGGTTTTATCAGCCCGACATCTTTGACGCGGTCTAACCGGCGAGAGATTACTTTCTTTGTAAATGGACGATGGATACAAGATGTCACCCTCACCACGGCTCTCTTGCGAGCTTACCATACCCTGTTGATGGTTGGACGCTACCCTATCGCGGTTCTGTTCTTAAACCTGCCTCCCGAAACGGTAGATGTCAACGTTCATCCTGCCAAAGGTGAAGTACGTTTTAGGGAGAAGGACGGGGTCTTCAGCGGGGTGCACCGGGCAGTCAGGCGAGCTTTACTGGCCTATACGCCTATCCCAGAGTTAAACACCGGATTGGATTGGATCCAGCATGAGGGGTTTAGGTCTGCCTTCACTGGAGCGGTCTGGCAAACGCCGGCCGGAACTGAACAAGCCGGTGAACAAGGCGATTTACAGACGGACGGCAAAACTGATTCTAGATTGGATCTATCGACTGCGCACGTGGGTCTACTTCGCCTGGTTGGACAGATAGCAGCTGCATATCTGGTTGCTGAGGGACCTGATGGCTTGTACCTGATCGACCAACATGCAGCCCATGAACGCATCCTCTTCGAGCGCTTTATGGCTCAAAGGAGTGATCAAATCCCCTCTCAGACTCTACTAGAACCAGTGGTAGTCGATTTTCCACCACAGTCGGGGCGTTTAATTGGAGAGCAATTAGCGCTTTTGGAGCAATTAGGTTTCCAAGTAGAGCTGTTTGGATCGAACACATATTTGATACGCGCTATTCCGGCTTTACTGCAGGGCAGCGATCCTGCCGGGGCGTTGCGCGTGCTGGTTGAGGATTTTGAGGAAGACGAGACTCCGCTAGAAGCCGAGGTGGAGGCGAGGATTATCGCCCGCGTTTGCAAGCGGTCAGCGATCAAAGCCGGGCAGGTGCTATCCACAGAGGAACAACGTGCTTTACTCAGCGATCTGGAAGCCTGCCAATCTCCGCGTACGTGCCCACACGGTCGCCCTACCATGATCTACCTATCGGTAGATTTGCTCGAGCGCCAATTTGGGCGGAAAGGGCCGCGCTAAACCTTTGCTCTCGCTTATATGATCCTTGTTGGCAAATTTACAGCATTGATTTCTGATGGAGATGGTTTGTTGGGGAGATGAGAGAATCTTTGATATGCAATGATAGATCCTAAAATCATTATTTCCCTGAGCAAAGAAATTCATAAAGAGTGGTCTGAAGATAATGCCTCCAGCCTGGCAGCTGCATTGGCATACTACACAATTTTTTCACTCGCACCATTGCTAATAATCGCCATCGGCATTGCCGGAATGATATTGGGTAGTCGTGCAACCGTAAGAAGTGAACTTTTCTTACAGATCCAGAGATTTGTTGGTGCAGAGGCAGCTAAAACCATTCAGAATTTAATCAATTACAATAGCCTATTGAGAACCAGCACGATCACAACCATCGTTGGACTGATGACACTGATTTTGGGGGCTTCTGGTCTATTTATTCATATACAGCAATCTCTAAATATAATTTGGGAAGTACGACCCAGGCCAGGAGGTGGCCTATTATTTATCATCAAGAGCCGCTTATTATCATTCGCGATGGTGGTGGGAACAGGTTTTCTTTTGCTTATTTTGGTGGTTTTGAGCACCCTTCTGAGCACAATAACTCAAGATTTCAACCTCTTACTACCGGCTGCGATCATCTGGCAATGGGTCGAGTTCCTTGCCTCAATCGTTTTGATCACATTACTCTTTGCCGTGATTTTCAAAACACTTCCTGACGCTAAAGTCCGCTGGAAGGATGTCTGGGTTGGATCGTTCGTGACAGCCGTGCTATTCACTATCGGAAAATTTTTGATCGGTCTTTACCTGAGCAGGAGCAGTGTTAGTTCCGCTTTTGGCGCAGCGGGTTCCCTGGTGATTACCTTGCTGTGGATTTATTATTCCGCCCAGATCTTCTTCTTTGGCGCTGAGTTTATTCAGGTGTTCGCTCGCCACCAAGGATCACGCATCGAGCCAGCCGAGGGAGCTATGCGTATTTATAAGCGAACGCTGGGTCAACCAAAGGTTGCTACAGAGGAAACTAAGCCAGGCGTGGGTCATGAGGAAAATCCGGATATCCCCGGATAATCTGGGGGGTACAACCTATTGCTTATGAAAAATATCCCCTTCCTTTGCGGGATGGGGATTAAACTCAGCTGGGTAATTGCTGGCTTGAAGGAGACTCTCAAAGCACTTTATCTGACCCAATCTTTAATGGCAAGTAAACATGGAAGCTAGTTCCTACCCCAACCTCACTTTCCACATGAATATTGCCTCCATGCACTTCGATAATGCGTTTACTAATCGCCAAACCCAGGCCAGTACCTCGGGCAATATTTTCAGTAGAACGCACCCGGTAAAATTTCTCGAACAGGTGCGCTAGATCCTCTGGTTTAATTCCATACCCTGTATCAGATACAGAAAAGACCATCGCGCTTTGCTCTACTCTGGCACTAACGCTGATGCGACCACCGGAGCGGTTATATTTGATGGCATTGCTCAGTAAATTAATCAACACCTGTTTGATCTTATCTCGATCCACTTTCAGCGGTGGGAGGTCATCAGGAAGGTTAAGTTCGAGTGTCAGGTTGCTCTCATTGGCCTTATCACGCATCACGCCGATGCATTCCTCTAATAAAATATGGGCATCAATTTCTTTCGGATTAAAGCGTGTCCTTCCTGATTCAAGTCGGGCAAGATCCAAGAAAGCCGAGGTCATGTCAGTGAGCCTTTTGGTTTCGGTGTAAATCAGGTCCGAAATCCTACGACGATTTTCCAAAGGGACATCTTCACGGGTAAGAAGGTGGGTTGCTGTGTTTAATGAGGCCAGGGGGGTGCGCAATTCATGTACCATCTCTGCGATTAGATCGGACTGGTGGAAAAGTCGAGCATTCTCGATCGCAACGGCAGCTTGAGCGCTTAAGGCCATCAAAACATCCTGATCTTCCCCATTAAATTGGTCGTGGCGTTTATTAATGGCTTCCAAAACGCCGACGACCTTGTCTTTGGCGATAAGCGGTACCGCAAGCATCGAGTTGGTGGTCACGTTGGTTAGTTTGGCGATATTTCCGAAATGCCTCGGATCCTTTTGTGTATCGGAAATGATCAAAGGTTTTCGATGATAGACGATCCAACCAGCAATACTACCTTCAACCGGTACCACTAACCCCCGCATGATCGGTTCTGCCAGATTGGTTGCAGATTCGAAATAGAGCTCTTGTTTATTCCCGTCATAGAGCAGAATCGAAGCTGCTTCCGCGTCGGAGAGGTCAGCAGCCGCGTGGACGATGCGATCTAGCAAGGCATTCAGATCAAGCGTGGAGGCCAGATCGCGTGAAATCTCTGCCAGACGCTGGTAACGCTCCAGAAGCGTGGTTTGGTCTAACTTACTCACCAAGAACCTCCTCTGCGATGCGGGGAATTATCTCAGCCACATCTACTCTTAATACTATATCGGCATGATCATCGATGTACGTGGGGGTCTGGTTGACGATGATCAGATGGGCTTGGTTCTCAAGGGCGCGCATTGGTAAGCCGGCAACCGGTAGAACCTCCAAGGATGAACCAGTCACCAACATGAGGTCACAACTCCTACTGGCCTGTTCTGCTTGCTGCCAGGTACGATAGGGCAGCTGTTCTTCGAAAAGGACAGCATCGGGTTTGAGGATGTTATTGCAGTTCGGACAGTGGGGGATTTCACCATTCTCTAAATAGGGTTCGATAAAGCCGCTAGAGTCAAATCGACGATAACAACCAATACAGGTCAGGGTCTGCAGACTGCCGTGAACCTCGAGGACATGTTGTGAACCGGCCCGATGATGTAAACCATCGATGTTTTGGGTAATGATAGTTTTAATGTAACCAGCTTGCTCGAGGCGAGTAAGGGCGAGGTGAGCAGGGTTTGGATTGGCCTGAAATATCAGCAACGCCAAAGAACGCATCCAGGCGAAGAATTTTTCCGGGTGGTATCGAAAAACTCGCAGCGAAGCGACCTCCATGGGGTCAGAGCGCGTCCATAGACCGCTGCCCTCCGAGCGGAAATCAGGAATTCCTGAAGGAGTGGATATGCCTGCCCCGCTCAATGCAACGGCATGTTTAGATGCGCATATCAGATCGGCAGCTTGTTCAATATTATGGCGAAGGTCGGTAGACAGCTCACTCATATCGCTGGTGAGCGACTCCGTTGAATAACTTTTTCTGCTAAATTGAAGAATTGTTCGGAAGTCAAGCTATCGGGTTGTTGTACGACAATCGGGATATTATGGACAGAAGCCTGGTAGGCCAGCTCGGGGGCGGGGGTTATCATGGAAGCGATGTTATGCCCAAGTTGCTCCTGCACCTCAGTCCATGATGGCTGCATGCTTGAACGTGTGCGGTTGATCAAGACCACATTGATCCTTCCCTCGCTAACTCCGGCATCAAGCAAATCTTGGATTAATGATCTGGTTTGAAGGATGATCTGTGGTACAGGTTCTACGACGATGACCAGTTCATTACAATAGGGGATGGTTTTTTCCGTAATCGGAGGTAAGGCAGGCCCTAAATCTAAAACGATATAACTGGCCAGCACCGGCAGATGGCTGGCAATAGCTTCAAAATAACCGGCTGCGACAAGGAATTGGGCATGGCGTGGTTGCGGTGAACTCAACAGCAACCTGATCCCAGAGTTATGGGATATCAGTTCAGATTCGATGGCAGCTGGAGAGATATCTGAGATATCACGCTGCAGGAGCTGATTAAGACCTTCCGGTTTTAAATAACCCAACTCCAGACCAAGACTACCCTGGCCGGGGCGAAATTCAGCGACAATCACGTCTTTTTGGGTCTTCTCTTTGATCGCAATGCCTAAATTCAACGCTAGAGTCGTGACTCCTAGGCCTCCCCGGGCAGCTAAGACACCAATTAGAAAGCCAGGTTCGATGACCGGCGTCGTCCGACGAGATCTGGAGGTGCGGGCCAGCACAGCTTTAATGTGAGCGAACAATTCACGCGGTTGGGTGGGTTTGGTGAGATAGTCATCCGCGCCTACTTCGAATCCTAACAGCTTGTCATCCATCTGAGTTTTAGCAGTGAACATAATGATGGGAACATCAGTTGTTTTTGGATCCTGTCGTAATTGGCGGGCTACCTCGTAACCATCGATATCTGGCATCATCAGGTCCAGGAGAATGAGGTCGGGCTGTTCACTTTGTGCCATGGTGAGAGCCTGATTGCCATTGCTGGCGGCAATAACTTGGTACCCTTGGCGCTCGAGCATCAAACCCACCAATCGCAATGTGTCCATATCATCATCAACGACAAGTATTTTTTCGGGCATAGACGCTCCTTTCCTGCCAGGTGCTATTTTTAAATCAGTCTAGCATAAAGCTGAAATCCCTGCAAGTATTATCACTGACCTGTTAGCACAAAGTAGTAAAGTCCTATATCTGCAAAGTTAAAATGTCCTAATCGAAAGAAAGGGACAGAAATGGACAAACAACTGATG
>Ga0307435_1000241_pt1 | contig 24596 bp, 27 predicted proteins | sample SalMarWE160470MG_FD_202164 | JGI IMG/M metagenome (GOLD analysis project Ga0307435, IMG submission 202164) | Salt marsh sediment microbial communities from the Plum Island Ecosystem LTER, Massachusetts, United States - WE1604-70 | ecosystem: Environmental > Aquatic > Marine > Intertidal zone >... | reverse complement strand
CTAAAGAAACTTATTAGATCTGGGCGGGTGAGCTCATCCGTTAGGCAGCTCTGAAACTAAAGGAGTTGATTTGTTACCACAAAGACTTACGGCGGTTCTGCTTTCATTGCCTCTGCTGGCGCTCTTGTTCGTCAGCATCTCGTACTGGATCACGTACGGCAGGGAAGAGAAGCACGGCTCTGGTAAGCAGCACATTGGCTACAACAAGCTCTTCCTCACTTTGGTGGCTATTGGTTACTTTGGTATCTGGCTATTCTGGCTGAGTGGGATCGTACTGCTGTTCCTAGACCGGTATTACGCCGTGCTTGACTTGCTGATCTTTTCGTTTCTGATGGCATCATCCGTGCAAATCGTGGGATTGGTGGTTCTATGCGTTGGCTCGCTGTTCTTCGCCTGGGCAATTGGCTCTTCCGGCAAGTATCTGAGGCCTTCAACGTCCGGTGTCCATGCCGACCAAAGATTGGTGCAGGATGGACCGTTAGGTGTCGTGCGGCATCCGTACTATGTCTCATATGTGCTGATCCTAGTAGGCCTGGGGCTGACACTCGCAACACCCTGGCCACTTCTACTTACGGTGTGTGTTGTGATCGGGATGGGGCCTACGGCAAATGCCGAAGAGGCGCATTTGACAGCATTGTTTGGTGAAGAGTACAAGCAATACCAGCAGAGAGTCGGGCGATTCTTCCCAAAGCTTTTTGGGTAAGGAGAGAGGGATGGCATCGTTAAGGAGCCGCCCAACAACCGCATGAACCCGATTGGGCCTATCGGCCCGCGTAGCATCGGCACTTTTGCATCTGTAGTTGGTCTTACAGTGAAGTAGGCCTTCTCTGGCTCGGCCCGGCGGGTTATGCCCACCGTTGGGCTCCCCAACATCCCATGTTGCTATCTGTATGTACTTGATGAGATAACATTAAGAAAGGTGCAGGATGAGCCGAGAAGAACTAGATCGTCTGTTGGATGAGATCTTGAAAGAGATAGAAGAAAGACACGAGCGTATAAAACTGCCTACTATTCCGCCTGTCTCCCCGTGCTTTTACTGCAATGTTGAGGCGATAAGGTATTGCTATAATTGTCCAAAGGCGATGTGCAAGTAATATTGGGTGCGATCTGGGATTGATGGACAAATATATTGTATAGGTTGTGGTTCTCTGTAAAGACTCAGATCTGAGCGTACGACTAAAATCGCATAAAAATTGGCACATAAAACGTATATTTTCACGAACTCTGCAGATAATCCTGCGCGCAAGATGGCTATAAGACACAATGCAGGTTAAGGAGACGAATAGACGGACTCGGGTGTATATCCATCCACCTCACTCACTCCTGTAATAGGTTTCGACGTTACGACGTTATGTCCCACTAATCAATGTCGATAGACGAAACCATTTTCTGTCTACTGTTATCTCCATTAATAGTAATAGGCGTTATCAGCAAAGCATGTTGTCTAAGATGCCTCTGGTTCTCCTGCAGGAGAATTGAAAACTCAGATTTATTGTAGGTTCGTCATTAATCCTTATTGTGACGATCCTGTTGTGCCACAATTATTTAAACGAACAATAAGATAAGGACAATAAAAAAATCCACAACGATCTCCTTAGTAAAATTGTTATTCGAAATAACACATAATCCCGGCTTATAGGCATATGTGTTTAGAACCATTTTATCTACCTGAACAATCTAATTGAACTAGGTTTCGGGACGTCTTTCCTTGCTTTGTGCTAGGTTCAGAGAGTACCAGCGGGTGCAATTGGGTGCAAATACTGCACCACGGCATGGAAAATATGGACGGGTTGGACTAAATCACCCCCTATATATGGGGTTCTATGGATACGATACTACCATATGTGGGTATTTGGACACAATGGACAAACCACGCACCTCCCTTACACAGAAGAGGTCGCAGGTTCGAGTCCTGTTCCGCCCACTCAAAAACCCCCACCCCTGGGGGTTTTTGCATTCTCATGGAGAAAATGAGGTGACAGGTTGAGCAGCAGCCACTTGAAAGAGGACGTTGAACTTGGGTAGAAAGCCCTCCAGCACCCGGTTGGCTTCTTCCACGTTAATGGCGCTGGTTTTGCGTAAAACCTTTACTAGTTGATCATGTAAGGTGATCCTAAGCGCTCGATGGCCAGGGAAGCGCCGTGTGTACGGGCTGAGCACCCCGGCTGCCCAACGAAGGCTGCATCGGGTAGAAAGAAGGATGTGGATTGGCTGTGACGCCAGCCAGATGCACTCGGCGTGTGCTCAGTTTGATGAAGAAGAGCACATATAGGGTTTACAACCGAATTGACTCAACCGTACAGAAGTCGCATGCTAGAATCTGATCCTTGTAATGGGCCATCAGCTGTCGCCAAAAAATAGAACCGTTACGAACCGATGGCGGTTGGAGGTTGTGGCGGTTGAGTATATTGCGAATGGTTGTCTGGGACACCATGAAATCTAACTTGATGAGTTTGCTCTTGATCTTGCTATAACCCCAACACGGATTTTTCTGAGCCAAGCGCAGGATCAAGTCTTCAATCTCTCTATCTATTCGCGGTCTCCCACCCATGCTATCGCGCTGATAGGTCCACTTCCGTCTTACCAGTTCTCGACGCCAGCGCATTACCGTTTCGGGTTGGAATATGCGGATGAAATCTTGTAGTTGATTTGTTGGTCGTTGGATAGTTTGTTTTAGATTGCTAGCAAGTATGGCCAATATCATCTTTTCGGCCCGATTTGGTTTTACTGGTTTATGGTATTTGCATTGCAGGATGACCAGTTGCTAACGTGGCACCAAGATTTCTAGAAACTTCTCATGTTCGGACAATCGGCCGATGCTGACGATCCCCATCCATTTTGTGAAAACGTGTACCAGGATGAACCAACCCATCTGATTTTGTCCTCCAGTTGGAAGGAGGCATCATTCTACCAGGAACTGATAATGGGACTGGAATTCCTTCAGGTTCTCGAAAAAAACTATCTGGATGAGTTTTTTGCACCCTACGCGATGGTAGCACCAGGATTCCCAATGGTTGCGAAAAATCTGGCGAAAGCGGTTATGGCCGGCGGGGTGATCGGGGGATTGGAATGAGGGACGAACGATCTTCTCAGGACTAAAAGCAGGATTCATGCGAGATAAAGTTACACAGCCCGTACCACTCAGCAATAATAACATAGCAAGGGATAATCTCAAATCAAGTTTTGTTCATTATGGAATAATGGGCAGATGTTCATGGCTACAAAAATTTCTACCTCATTATCCAAAAAGACGGCAAATAAACCCGTAGCACTGTATCCGCGAGCACACACAGAATAAGAAGATTACTAAACAAGCGGTTATGGTAGAAAGCAAAGCCAGAGAACCAGGTGGGCCAACCCGGCCATTCCTTGGGAGGTTCAGTTGGACGCGGTTTGGCCAGTACTCCCACAGCATACATCAGTCGTTTCCCGGCCAGAAAAACGATGAGCATCACCGGCGTGAAATAATGCGGCACAAAGACCAGATAGAGAATGACGGCGTAAATCAAGATAAACACAGCGATATTCACATAGCGCGCTGCCTTCTCCCCAATCCGAACCGGCAGCGTACCGATATTTTTTTTCTCATCTTCCCCAGACTTGTCAATATGCTTGCCGAGGTTGATACTGACCACGCTCAAGCCCAACGGAACGCCGGCCAGAGCAACGCGCCATACTTCATCTGTCCAGCCACGCGCCAGCACGATATATACGCTCGCTACCAGGATTGGTCCCCAGATCAGAAAAATGGATAGTTCACCAAGTCCCAAATATTTGAGCGGCCATGTATAAAACAACAGTACCAACGCCCCAAAGGCGAACATTCCGATAACAATATAGGAAAAGTCTGTATAGATCAACGCGAAAATACCCGAAAGGAATGCCAGCGTCCCGCTGATTAAAAACCAGGTGATTTGTTGATGCTTTGTCCAGAATCCCTGCACCAGCGGGTGGACGCTGTACTGCGTGCGAAAATAGTTGTCGTTGTCTACACCGTGGTTGAAATCGGTATAGTCGTTAAAAAGATTATTCGTCCCGTGAGCAATGAAAAGACCAAGCGTCACAACCAGCCAGGGCAAGAATGAAAAATGATTGTCCCGCCAGGCCAGGAGTCCAGCAATGGCGCAGGCATAAACCGTCACACTCGTCACTGCCGAGCGGGTGGCTATCAACCATTTTGAAATAACATCGAGTGCATCCCACTCTTCCTTATTGTCTATCTTGACCAATGTGGAAAGAGCAGTTCCCCACATTTTGAAGTTAATGTTCATTTAATGCCTCATCTCTCCATCCAACAATTGTCGTTAGCACAAATTAGATCGTGATAACGTCTATTTATAAAACCTTTTATATTTCACGGGCCTTTCGGACAATCGCCATTATCAAGCCTTTGAATACCAGACGATGAGAGGGAAGCAAGATGTACCAATAAAGAAAACCAAGTAGACCTCGAGGAGCAAAGTAAGCGATTTGCCTTAACACTACATCGCCTTTAGCCTTTGGATTGATACGCCATTCCATCCAGCCAAGACCGGGGGCCTTTAACTCGGCTTTCAGGCGTAAAATATTTCCTGGCACTAATGTTTCCACACGATAAAAATCCAAGAGATCCCCCTCTGCAAGCTTGTTATCCGAATTGCAGCCCCGCAGACCCGGACCTCCAACCAATTTATCAATAAAACCGCGTAATTTCCATAACCAATTCAAGTACAACCAACCGCGTTTTCCTCCTAAACCGGATATGATGCGATAGACTGCCTCAGGCTCGGCCTGGAACACTACTTGCTGGCCTTCTATGAAAAACCCTTCCCGTTTAATTCTAAATGAAGATTCGCCTTTATTCCACATGGATTCATGGTGAAAAGGAACCAAGCTGTTAACTAAAATTTTATCAAAATTTCTTATACTGACCCCTAAAGAAATATTGGGTCTTTGGATATCCTGTGATAGAGGGAATGATAAAGACGGGACAGTTCCAAAGTAAAAACGACGGGAAGTAAAATTTTCTTTTTATGAATATTTAGGCTTAGTAGGTCAATTCCTCGGGCTTGGCTTCCACACGCTTGCGGAAAATCCAGTAGGTCCAGATCTGATAGACAAGCACAATTGGCAAAAAGATAGATGCAACGATGGTCATAACCTTGAGTGTATAAGGCGACGAAGAGGCGTTCATGATGGTCAGGCTCCAGGATGGATCCAGACTGGAGATGAGAATACGGGGATAAAGCCCGGCAAAGACAATGATAGTAGCACAGACAACCGCTAACGAACCGGTGATAAAAGCCCAGCCACTCTTCCTGGCGCGGATGAGCCAACCTGTCAGGAGCAGGGTTACCACTGCCAAGAGGGCGGGGACTAGACCGTTGATACCCTGCTTGGTCAGGATATCGGTAGTGAAGAATGTCCAGACCAAATATGCGACCGTCAAGGCAGAAGCGACAATCCATGAGGTTAAGGCGGTCTTTTTTGCACGTTCCGCAATTGCGTCAGTGACTTTACGGGTTAAAAAGTTAGCACCGTGCATGATAAAAATGGATACGAAAACTAACCCACCGAGTAAAGCATATGGATTAAGGAGAGGTAGTAGGCCACCGTAGTAGTTCATATCCTGCTCAATGGCGAAACCGCGCATCATGTTTGCCAAGGCTAGGCCCCACAGCAAAGCCGGGAGCAGGCTGCCGGTGAAGATAGCCCAATCCCATAAGGTGCGCCAGCGTTTGCTTTCGCGCTTTCCTCGGAACTCAAATGCAACGCCGCGGATAATCAGAGCCACCAACATCAAGACCAGCACCAGATAAAATCCACTAAAAAGAGTTGCATAGACATTCGGGAAAGATGCGAACAGAGCACCACCAGCGGTAATCATCCAGACTTCGTTGCCGTCCCAAACCGGGCCAATGGAATTGATAATCACCCGTCGTTCGACGTCATCGTTCCCAAGGAAAGGCAGGAGAATACCAACGCCATAGTCAAAACCTTCTAAGAAGAAGAAACCGGTGAATAGGATTGTTACGAGGATGAACCAAACCGTATTTAGACCCATTTTCTCCTCCTTCTTTACTCAGCGGCCTTTTCGGCCTTCGGTTCAGCCGTGCCGGATTTATACATCAACCAGCCAGTAACAGCAATCAACGCGCCCAAGACCAGAGCAAACAGGATCAGTGAAATCAAAATATTACCTATGGTCAAATTAGGTGAGACGGCATCCTGGACTTTTTGCAGGCCATAGACAATCCATGGCTGGCGGGCAGACTCGGTCAAGACCCAACCCGCCGTATTGGCAATGTAGGGCAGAGCCATTGCTGGAATCAGGAGCTTTAAGAATAACTGGCTTTTATTCAAGGCTTTGACTCTTGGTTTGATAATTGCCAACAAAGCCAACAAGATCATAATAAGGCCGGCTCCCACCATGATGCGGAAGGACCAGAAAGTGATCGACACGGGAGGAATGTAATCGCCGGGGCCGTATTTTGCCACAGCCTGCTCTTGTAAATCATGCAAGCCCTGCACTCCACCAGTCCAGCTATTGTAGAGCAGGAAGGAAAGAGCATGCGGGATCTTAATCTCAAAGCCATTCTTTTTTTCTTTTTCGTCAATGCTGGCAATCAATACCAGGTCCGCAGACTCGGGTTCGGTGTCCCAGATGGCTTCTGTAGCTGCAATCTTCATCGGTTGAACTTTTCCCAAGAACTTACCATGTGCGTCACCCAGGTAACAGACCGCCACCGCTCCGATCAATGCATAGACTGCGGCCCACTGAAATGCCTTTTGAAAAAACTCAACACCATCTTCCTTTTTGTGCAACAAGTGCCAGGCACTAAAACCCAGTACAATGAATCCGGCTGTAGTAATGCCCGCTGCCAGCACATGGAAATACTCATAGGGTAGATTCGGATTGGTGATGAGCTCAAGGAAACTGGTCATTACAGCCCGGCCATTCTCGATGGCGTATCCCACAGGATTCTGCATGAACGAGTTAGCTATGAGAATCCAAAGTGCGGAGATACTCGCGCCAATCGCTACCAGCCAGGCCGCAGTCAGATGAATCTTCTTCGAGAGTTTGTTCCAACCGAAGATCCACAGGCCGATGAATGTGGATTCCAGGTAGAATGCCAGCAAGGCTTCAATCGCTAGCGGAGCACCGAAGATATCGCCCATGAAACGGGCATACTCCGCCCAGTTCAAGCCAAAGTGGAACTCCAGCACGATGCCAGTCACCACACCTGCTGCATAATTGATCAGGAAAATCTTTCCCCAGAACTCAGCTAGACGCTTGTAGTTCTCATTACCAGTTGCTACATAACAGCTTTCAAAAATTGCCACCAGAATCGAAAGCCCCAGCGTTAGCGGGACGAAAAAAAAGTGAATTATCGTGGTCATGGCAAATTGTAAGCGTGAAAGAATTACAGGGTCCATAATATTTGCTCCGAGAAGAATTTCTGACAACTTCTATTATTATAGGAAGGGGTGCCATCGCACAAACATCAGTTCGCATGTCAGGTCGCCGGTGACGAGCACACTCACGCCAAGAGGTTGTACCAGAAACGGAAGGAAGCGGGGTACCGCCTGATGACTGGTTTCATCGATGTAACCATCACTATCCGCTGTACTCCGCGGGAGGGTCTCAGTCGGTTTCGCGATCCTATGGGAGGAAGTGGAGAAAATGGGACCTCTCTAGAACAAGGTAATCACATCCGACTCTCGCTGGGCGTTATATGAAATTTTCAATGAGAAGAGGTTAATGCTAATTTTAAAGTTGACTTCCAGGAAACGAGTCACAAGCCTCGTGGAAGTTCAAGGTCTTTCAATCCGGAGGGTATGTGCAATGTGGATATCAACCTGCACTAAAGTCCGGAATTCAGGCCTCCATTCTGGCCTTCAGGTTGGCCAAAAGCACCTCAGCCTCGTGCTCATTCTGTTTGACGATAAAAGCTTCTGCAAGTTTGCCAATTAGAGGAATGGGTACAGTGTATTCAGCTTGAAAGGTCACATTTGTATCCCCGCCCTTTGGCTGGAGCAGCCATGTGATGGTGCTCTCTATGCCGCCTTTAGTCTTACTGACCACACGTTGGTTGGAAATTACCTCTATGTCTTCGCTGTTGCCTTCAAACCGCATGCCGGCCATCTTGTATACCCACCGGAAGCTGTTACCTCCATTGGGTAACGGTTTAATATCCTTAGCCTCTACCATGCTGGGCCAAATCTCGGGAAGGTTGGCCGGTTTATTGATATAATCGAAGACTTTATCAACCGGGGCACTTATATTAATCGTTTTCTCTGTTTTAACCATCTCGTTTGTCTCCTTTCCATTCTTTTCGTCCTGAAGTTTCTTAAGGTTTTCAAGGCCGAGGGAGGCGTTTGTTTTCCTTAAGTAGGTTGCTCTGGTCCCTCCTTCAAGCAAGACCAGCAATAAGCTGACGGTATTCGGCCTCGGGGAATGCACGCAGCGTTTCGGTACGGATAGAACCGGTTGAACCAATCGCAAGAGCCAGTTTTGCAGCGGTTTCGTCGTCTGGGCCTTCAGCGAGTACGACCATATCATAGCGTCCCATCGTAAGGTAAAACTCCTTTATTTCACCTCCCGCTGCCTTAAATGCCGCTTTAGCTGCCTCAAGTCTTTTGGGGCTCTCCTTGACGTTTTCTATTCCTTTCTGAGTCCAGTTAACCAGGATCACATATGTTGCCATCTTTACCTCCATTTCCTTTCTAAGCGCCTCCCTCAACCCACAGAAGGGGTTTCTCCTTCATCAAAACCCCACTTCTGTAAAAAAACCGCTGATTAAATCTCAGCGGTCTGTAGTGAAATCTGTCTTGTGGGTAAGGCCTTTTATAGGCTTTCTTCTCCGCGTATAGTGTAAAAGATCCTGAATATGTAATTGCATCTCATTATACAATATCGATTGGTAGAAATCAATATTAAGAAACTGGTGCAGGTTAGATTGGGGGTGAGTTTGTCAAAAAAACTAATTTGCCCCAGCCCAAGGGATAATCATCGCCCACGCTTAATACTCGTACACCTTGCCAACTCAGAACCGGACCTGGACTTGCGATCTGGCTGGTGGTATATACATAAACATTGCAATCTAACAAGAGGCCCGCGATGGTCGCCTGACCTGATCGGCTTTCACCTACGGTTCGACTACCACCTTCAAGCCTTTTCGTTGGATGGCTGTTTCAATGGCTTGCTGGTAATCTCTTAGTGGGTATCGATGGGTGATCAGGTCAGCGACATCGATCTTTCTGCTTGTAACCAGCTGGATGGCACGGGGATAGGTGTGCTTCATCCGGCGGGAGAGTTTGATGGTCAGCCCTTTGCGCCGGGCGGTTGAGGCGCGGAAGGTGGTCTGATCATCAACCGGGATGCCCACTAACACCACCCGCGCTCCTGGACGAGCCGTCTCAACCGCCGTTTCGATCGCCGCGTTTTCCCCGGCGGCCTCGATGCATACGTCCAACCCCTGGTTATGGTTTATAGCCAGGATCTGCGCGCTTTCAAGCCCGTTTTGCGCTCGAAAAACGTGAGTGGCTCCGAACTCTTTGGCCGCCTCCAATCGGTGGGGGAGGACTTCGGTGGCGACGATTTGGGAGGCTCCCATCAACCGCAGCAGCTGAATAACCAGTAGACCAATCGGACCACAACCGAATACCCCTGTACGCATGCCGATCTGCGCTTTTGCGAGGCCCACCGCGTGCAGCGCCACCCCTAAGGGTTCCAGCATCGCTCCTTCTACCGGCGAGATTGAATCTGGCAGCACAAATAGGCGTTCTTCCGGCCAAACTATATGTTCCCGTAGGCCCCCGTCTTGCTCGCCATGTCCCGCGAATTTCACGAAGGGACAGAGATTTGGGTGCCCGTGCTGGCAGGAGCTACACCGCCCGCAGGGGATAGTGGGATCGATGGCAACCTGTTCGCCCCGATGCTCTCCGGTCAGGATCTCGCCGGCCAGTTCATGACCCAACACCAACGGTTTAGAGATCAGCGCATCGCCTATGCCACCTTCCCTAAACCAGTGCAAATCCGAGCCGCATAAGCCCACAGCTCGCACTCGGATCAAAGCCTCGTGCGAATCTGGGATGGGAGCAGATTCTTCGTGAAGTCTAAAATCCCCGGCTTGGTGTAGTCTCAATACCAGGTCCATATTTTCCATGTCCAAGTAATCGGTTAGCTGTCTCTACTCCTCATTTTTACCACCGAATCTGGCTTTGCGTAATGGCTTAAATACGTATTCTAACCAGGGCATCTTCTCAAGAAGAAGAGGATGATACTAAAAAGGCCCCAATATTTGTTATCGATAACGTTATCGATAACAAAGAGGTGTTGGATTAAAGGCGGGAGAATGCTGCCTTGCTGTAGAATAATTAGCCGTATTAAGCCTAGATTGACCATTAAAATGGGAGAAATTTGCTCAAAATTTGATAATTATCCCCTGTTAAAGGAGGAATTATTAGAGGAAGATTAATGCAGCTTGACAATCTTTTAATTATTTGCTAGACTATGTTAACGATAACGGGAACGATAACATCTGATCTGACTAAGATGAACGGAAGACAAAAAGTCACCATTAAAGATGTTGCACGAGCGGCGGGGGTGTCTACGCAAACCGTTTCACGGGTGATCAACAATCGCCCGGATGTCTCTTCTGAAACTCGAAAACATGTTCAAAACATAATCGAAAATTTGGGTTATGCCCCAAACGTGATTGCCCGCAGTCTGAGCCGGGGGCGATCTAATACTTTGGGTGTGGTTGGCTTCGGTTTGGAGTATTTCGGTTCTTCTGAGGTTTTAACCGGAATTGAGAGAAAATCCAGCGAGTTGGGCTTTTCTCTTACCTTAAGCCTGTTGGATAAATTTGAATCCTCCCGGGTTGACCAAATTTTGAATGGATTGTTGGCTCGCCAGGTAGACGGCATTATCTGGGCCGTTCCTGGTATCGATCAACTCCTGGAATGGTTATCCGGGAAATTTGAGAACGTTTCTGTCCCGGCTGTCTTCATGAATAAGTTTCAGAGCGGCAGCGACGTTGTCGTGTCGATGGACAACCGCCTTGGGGGAGTGCTGGCGACCGAGCATCTGCTCGACCAGCGCTATCGCCGCATTGGCATCATTACCGGTCCCTCTAACTGGTGGGAAGCCCAGCAGCGTGAAGCCGGATGGCGTGAAGTGATGCAAGAAGCCGGTTTTGATGACCTGGAAGATCTCGTGGTCGAGGGGGATTGGAGTGCAGCCAGCGGCGAGATCGGATTGCACAATCTACTTGCCAGGTCCCCTTACGTCGAGGCGGTTTTTGCCAGCAATGACCAGATGGCTCTGGGTGCATTACAGGCTGCCCGGCGGATAGGGTTAAGCGTACCCCAAGACCTTGGTCTGGTTGGATTCGATGATATCCCTGAAGCGGCTTACTTTTACCCGTCATTGACCACTGTCCGGCAGGACCTGAGGACTCTTGGAGCGCTAGCGGTTGAACGCATGTGTGATTTGATCCAGGCCCGCCAACAGGAAGAAAAATCCGTCCCGGGGCTCTCATGGGTGAGGCCAAGATTGGTCGTAAGGAGAAGTTCCATCAATTCTAGCGGTTGAGGAGGAAATTATGAAACCAATTACCTTAGGTGTTATCGTCGGTAATCGCGGCTTTTTCCCCAGTCATTTATGCGAGGCTGGCCGCGCCACGGTGCTCAAGGTCCTGGAGGAGGAAGGCATAAAAACCATTACGCTGTCCTCAGAGGAAACTACCTACGGCTCGGTTGAAAGCGTCTCGGATGCCAGAAAATGCGCCGATCTGTTCAAACAGCATCAAGGTGAAATTAATGGTGTACTGGTCACCCTGCCCAATTTTGGCGATGAACGCGCCATCGCAAATTCTCTTCGTTGGGCCGGTCTCGATGTACCGGTGCTGGTGCAGGCTTTCCCGGATGACGCCGAGAAGATGTCTATCGCCGACCGCCGGGATTCCTTCTGCGGCAAAATGTCGGCCTGCAACAACCTGCGGCAATATGGTATCAAGTACTCTCTCACGAACCTTCACACCGTCGATCCGGAAAGTGAGAGTTTCCGAAAGGATTTGTGCCAATTTGCCAGCGTTTGCCGGGTGGTGGGTGGTTTAAAGAACGCCAGGATTGGAGCCCTGGGAGCTCGCCCGGCGGCCTTCAACACCGTACGTTTCAGCGAAAAATTACTCGAACACTCTGGGATTTCCGTAGAAACCTTGGACCTTTCAGAAGTTTTTGGCCGTATCGAGCGATTGGAGGATGACTCCTCGACAGTCCTGGATAAACTGACAGAGATCACAGATTACGTCTCCACCCGAGGTATATCCAATGAAGCCTTACTGAAGATGGCCAAGTTCGGCGTAGTCATGGACACTTGGATGGCAGACAACCATCTGGTCGCCAGTGCGGTCCAGTGTTGGACAGCCATGGAGGAATTCTTCGGGGTGGTGCCTTGCACGCTGATGAGCATGATGAGCAATAACCTGATGCCCTCTGCTTGTGAGACAGATATCGCTGGGGTGGTTGGTATGTATGCCCTGGCACTCGCCTCTCAGAAACCCAGTGCCATTGTAGATTGGAACAACAACTACGGCGATGACCCTGACAAAGCGGTGATTTTCCACTGCTCCAACCTTCCCATGGATTTTTTTGTTGATCAGACGATCGCTGCTGATGACATCCCGGTGATGGATTACCAGGAGATCATCGCCGGTACTGTTGGTAAAGAAAATACCTACGGAACCATTGTCGGCCGAGTGCGTAGCGGTCCGTTTACTTACTGCCGGGTTTCCACTGATGACCTCAACGGTAAGATGGTTGCTTATGTTGGAGAGGGGGAGCTTACCGAAGATCCCGTGAAGACCTTCGGTGGTTACGGCGTGATCCGAGTGCCTAATCTTCAAAAATTACTCCGGTACATCTGCGAGAACGGTTATGAGCACCACGTGGCCGTCAACCTCTCCCAAACAGCGGCTGCCGTCAACGAAGCGATGAGCAAATACCTGGAATGGGAGGTCTACCGTCATGGATAGACCCATGGAGGAAGAACTTGAAGTCAAACTAGAGAAGGTCCAGGCCCTTCTTTCTAGTAAAGGCTTAGATGCCCTTCTGATTCAGCAGGTAGCCAATTTTGCCTGGATGACCGCAGGCGCCAGCTCTTATGTCAATGCTGCTGACAGTTTAGGCGTCGCTTCCTTGTTAGTGGCTCCCCATGGGCGTTACCTGATCACCAACAATATCGAAGCACCGCGTTTCAGGGCAGAGGAGCGCCTCGAGGAGCAAGGTTGGGAGTTCAAGGTTTCACCTTGGTATCAGGCTGCAGAAGGGGTGGAGCAGCTGACCAAGGGCCTGCGCCTGGGGACGGATGGTTTTTACCCTGGTGGAGATGATGTGAGCGCCGATCTGATTCGAATGCGCATGAACCTGCTGTCTGAAGAACAGGAGCGCTTAAGGGAAGTCAGTCAGGGGTGCGCCGAGGCGATGAATGCTGCTATCCATCAAGTACAGCCTGGCCTAACAGAGTTTGAAATCGCCGCCATCCTAGGCAGAGAAATCCAGCGGCGCGGCATTTTGCCGATCGTGAACCTGATCGCTACCGACCAGCGCATCTATTCCTACCGCCACCCGCTGCCCACCTCGAAGAAACTCGATCGCTACGCCATGTTGGTGGCGTGTGGTAGGAAATACGGGCTGGTGTGCTCGATCACCCGCCTAGTTCACTTCGGTCCCATGCCGGACGAGCTCCGGCGTAAGGCTATAGCCGTTGCCCAGGTGGATGCTGTCTTCCATGCAACCACCCGCCCGGGTCGATCTTTGGGAGATATCTTCCGGGCTGCCCAGGCAAAGTATGCCGAGTTGGGATATGTGGATGAATGGCAGTTGCACCATCAGGGAGGCCCGGCAGGATATACGCCCCGCGAAACAATCGCAACCCTGGATTCCGATCTGAAGGTTGCTGAAGGTCAAGCGTATGCCTGGAATCCTTCGATTACCGGGACAAAGTCGGAAGATACCCTACTGGTGAAATCCGGTGGTGTTGAAGTCCTTACGGAAATTAGCGGCTGGCCAATGTTGGCGATCGAATTGGATCGGCAGACGATTTTCCGCCCGGCGACCCTCGAGATCACCTAGCCCCTTTCGGAGGAATCTCCCATGAGTGGAAGAAAGTATGCCATCGGCGTAGATTTTGGCACCGAATCCGGTCGCGCCGTGCTGGTGGATGTTACCGATGGTCGTGAAGTCACTACGGCAGTCTATCCTTATGCTAATGGCGTGATTGACGAAAGGTTGCCTGGAACGGATATCCTGCTCGAAGCCGACTGGGCCTTGCAAGATCCCCAGGATTATATTGACGTCTTCAAAAACACCATTCCGGCCGTCCTGGAAGAAAGCGGCGAGGACCCGGAAAATGTCATCGGCCTGGGGATTGATTTCACCGCCTGCACGGTACTGCCGACTAAGGCCGATGGAACACCTCTTTGCACCTTGCCCGATTACCGTCAAAACCCGCATGCCTGGGTCAAGCTGTGGAAACATCACGCTGCCCAGCCGGAAGCCAACAAGTTGAACGAGATTGCCGCCACTCTGGGCTATGATTTTCTAAGCCGTTATGGCGGCAAGATCAGCTCTGAATGGCTGGTACCCAAGGTCTGGCAAATCCTGGATGAAGCACCGGAAGTGTACGAAGCCGCCGACCGTTTTATCGAGGCCGCTGATTGGGTGGTATGGCAGCTGACCGGCGTCGAAACCCGCAACAACTGCACCGCCGGATACAAAGCCATCTGGTCCAAAAAGGATGGTTACCCACCGAAGGAATTTTTCAAAGCCCTCGATCCGCGCCTGGAGAATCTGGTCGACGAGAAGCTTTCTCGGGAAATCGCATACCTGGGGGAGCGGGCGGGAAATTTGACCCTAGAAGCCGCCGGATGGACAGGCTTGAAGCCGGGAACCGCTGTGGCGGTCGCCAACGTCGATGCCCATGTTTCCGTGCCGGCAGCTGGCGTGGCAGAAGTAGGCAGAATGGTGATCATCATGGGCACCTCCAACTGTCACATGCTTCTGGGAGACCAAGAGCGGATTGTCCCGGGCATGTGCGGATACGTCGAAGATGGCATCATCCCCGGTTACTTTGGCTATGAAGCTGGCCAGTCCTGCGTTGGGGATCACTTTGCTTGGTTCACCGAAAATTGTGTTCCGGAATTCTATGAACAGGAAGCGGTCATAAAGGGTGTGGATATTCATACTTCGCTGGAGGAAAAGGCGGCGGCCTTATCCCCTGGCGAGAGCGGGCTTCTGGCTTTAGATTGGTGGAATGGCAACCGCAGCATTTTAGTTGACGTGGACCTGACTGGGTTGCTTATTGGGCAAACCCTGGCAACCAAACCTGAAGATATCTACCGGACTCTGATAGAAGCAACCGCCTACGGCACTCGCATAATCATTGAATCCTTTGAAGACAGCGGCATCCCGGTAAAGGAAATTGTTGCTACGGGAGGCCTTCCGGATCGCAATCGTCTCTTGATGCAAATCTACGCGGATGTGACTGGTAGGGAGATCAAGGTTGCCGCCGCCAAGCAAACCCCCGCTCTCGGTTCTGCCATGTTTGGTGCAGTGGCTGCTGGTAAAGCAGCCGGTGGTTACGGCTCGATTTATGAAGCCAGCCAGGTAATGGCTCATTTACGAGACGAAGTCTATGTTCCCAACCCTGAGCACAAAGAAATCTATAACAAATTGTACGCCGAGTACAAATTGCTACACGATTACTTTGGTCGGGGTGAGAATGATGTCATGAAACGATTGAAGGGTATCAGGGCTGAAGTCAGACAAAATAAATCAGAAGCAGTCAGAGGATAAACGTGGTGTTATTACAAGAGATTCGTGAAGAATTAGTTCTGCTCAACCTTGGTTTGCGGGAAAATGGGCTGGTTACCTGGACCAGTGGTAATGTGAGCATCCGGGACCCCCAAAGCGGTTTTATGGCTATCAAGCCCTCAGGTATTAAATTTCCGGATCTTACTCCCGAGAGCATGGTCGTGCTTGATTTAGATGGAAACGTTATCGAGGGCGAATTCAAACCTTCTTCAGATACCGCCAGCCATTTGTATATCTACCGCCATCGTCCCGACGTCAATGGGGTAGTACATACCCATTCCAGCTATGCGACTGCTTTTGCTGCTCTGGGGAAGTCCATCCCGGTTTGTTTGACTGCCCACGCAGACGAATTTGGTGGACCGATTCCCTGTGGTGGTTTTGCCCTGATCGGTGGAGAGCAGATTGGCAAGATCGTGGTCGAGAGCATTGGTTCTTCTCCGGCCGTGCTGCTCAAGAACCATGGTGTCTTCACCATTGGACCAAGCGGTGAAGCTGCCCTCAAGGCAGCCGTGATGGTGGAAGACATTGCCCGGACCATGTGGTTGGCGCTGCAAATCGGGGAACCTGAAGAGATCCCTATGGAAATGATCGCCCAACTACACCAGCGCTATAAGTACGTATACGGGCAGAGGTAGCCTGCTTGAAGGCTTGTTATGAAACACCGCCAACGCGTTGAAATAGCGCTCAATCATGAGACCCCGGATCGCTGTCCCTTGCAAATCAGCTTCACGCCTGAGTTTGCGAGGCGTCTTCGTGAGTACCTGGATATTACAGGTCGGAACGTCCATAACCCGCATGGTGGCGGCAATACCTATGACCTGGAACGCGCCCTCGGTGAAGATATGCTGCTGACTTCCGTCGGTTGGGCCAATTCATATTACCTGGATGACAAACCCTACACGGATGAATGGGGCGTTGGTTGGAAGATTCAACCTTACCAAACGCCCTACGGGACCGGCCATTACACCGAAATCGCTAGCCATCCCCTGGCTGACGAAGACGCTATCAGCCGCTACCAACCTCCTGATCCCAACCGCCCCGAATTGTATGCGGATGCGCGGCAAATGATCCAGGATTTCAAGGACGAATATTGGATTGTTGGCGTCACCGTGACAACTATTTTTGAGACCGCCTGGGCGCTGCGTGGGTTGGAGCAGCTCATGATCGATATGCTTATGGATCCAGATCTGGCAGATCACATCCTGGATATCCCCTATCGCTATCATTTGACAGTTGCTAAAAAGCTGGTGGAAATGGGTGTAGATATGATCTGGACCGGAGATGACGTAGGCTCCCAACATAGGATGCTTATTTCGCCCCAGATGTGGCGTCGATACCTCAAGCCTCGCATGGCGACCTTCATCGCCGAACTCATAGCCATCAACCCAGACCTGAAAATCGCCTATCACACCGACGGAAATGTTATGCCCATCATCCCTGAACTGATCGAGATCGGTATCGACGTGCTCAACCCAGTGCAGCCTGCCAGCATGAACCCCGCGGAAGTGAAGAGGCGGTTTGGCGACCGGCTCAGTTTTTGGAGCACGATCGATGAACAATACACTTTACCCTTTGGAACACCGGAGCAGGTCAAATCTGAAGTCCTATATCGCATAGAGACAGTAGGGCGAAAGGGTGGCCTGATCCTGGCCCCCACCCATCATGTGCAGTTAGACACCCCGATGGACAACTTCTGGGCAATGGTGGATACCGTGTTGAACACCCCTTGTAAATCAGCCTGAATTTATCAAGATCGGAGTATTTACATGGCGCAATATTTAGAAACCATTAGCAAATCAGTCATCGAAGGCGACATGACCAGCGTTTCAGAGGGTGTGCAAGCCGCCCTGGAGGCGGGGATCGACGCCGGAGAAATCTTGCAAGCCGGCCTGATTCCGGCCATGGGCGAAGTCGGGCGTTTATTCGAGGAAGGCGAGTATTACGTCCCAGAAATGCTGGTCGCCGCCCGGGCGATGAAGGCCGGGTTGGAGCGGATTAGGCCCTTGTTGATGCATTCCAATGTAAAACCTGCCGGAAAGGTGGTGGTTGGCACAGTCAAAGGAGATTTGCACGATATCGGAAAAAACCTGGTCGCCATGATGTTGGAAGGAGCCGGATTTGAGATCAAAGATCTGGGGACGGATGTCAGCCCTGAAAAATTCGTGGCTGCGCTCAAGGAGAACAGCGTTGACCTGGTTGGGTTGTCGGCCTTGCTCACCACCACTATGCCGATGATTAAGTCAACAATCCTGGCAATCACCGAATCCGGTTTGCGCGAGCGGGTCAAGATCATCGTCGGTGGCGCTCCCCTTACCCAGGGTTACGCTGAGGAAATTGGCGCCGACGGCTATGCCCCGGATGCCAGCCGGGCTGTCTCCCTCGCCAAGCAGCTGATTGGTTAGAAGATTTTATGGATAAATCAACCCAGGTTCGAGATTGGTGGTCGCTGGAGATCGTAGGCATGCCGGGATTTGACATGGCCATGAAGCGCGTGTATGCCTGGTATCAAAATGAGATCCTGGACCGCCCCCCCATCCGCTTCCAGGCGCACAATGCCTTCCTGGAGGCTGCCAAAGAAGATATCTCTAAATTATCGAAACAGGAAAAGAAGGCCTGGTGGTTTGAGGTCGAGACTCAGGTGGAATTGTTCGAAAAGTCTATTGAAGGCCATCACTTCCATGGCGAGACCTTCCCGGTGTTTTGGCCAAACCTGGGGCCGGAAGTATACGCGGCCTTCTATGGTGCAGAGTTGGAGTTCGGTGAAGTCACTTCCTGGTCGGTGCCGTTGGTGCGAGACTGGGATGAGGTTGAGAACTTGAAGTTAGATATGGGCAACCAGTACTTCAAGAAGATTGAAGCGCTCACCCGCTATGCCCTGGAAAGATGCCCGGGGAAATTCTTGGTTGGCTATACCGACCTGCACCCTGGGTTGGATTGCACGGCTGCCTGGCGTGATCCGCTGCAGTTGTGCCTCGACATGATCGACAACCCTGAAGGGGTAGAGCGACTGGCAGACATAGCCATTGCTGATTTCCAAACCATATACGATCACTTCGACGCCATGCTTAAGGCTGAAAACCAGCTCTCGGTCAGCTGGATGGGCATCCCCTCCTTTGGGCGCATGCACATCCCTAGCTGTGACATTTCGGCCATGATATCGCCTGAATTCTTCCGGCGTTTTGGTCTGCCCATCCTGCAGCGAGAAGTCAAAACCATGACCCACAACATTTTCCATGTAGATGGGAAAGGTGTAGCCTCTCACCTGGATGTGATATTGAGGGTACCTGAAATCCACGCAGTACAGTGGGTTCAAGGTGTAGGGGATGACTATCCCATCATGCAATGGTTGGCGTTTATAAAAAGGCTTCAAGGGAGGGGTATGCCAGTCGTTGTTGATTTGAGCAAAGAAGATTTGAATGAGTTTATGGAAGTCATGGATCCCAAGGGATTGTTCTTGTGGGTCGCAACCAATAATGAGGAGGAAGAGATTGAAATATTGAAACGTGTGGAGAAATGGAATTGAAGATCATTCCCTTCTGTTGGTTTGTTGCCGGATTGGACACCAGACCAGCTCAATGCGAGGAGGTGCAGATGGATTGAAGGACACACTTCCGCTATCGAAAGTTGTTCGGCGTATATACTAACCATGTTGTTAGAGGAGAAAACATAATGAAGAGGCTTAAATTCAACTGGATAATCGTTACCTTGACCATCGTGGTCTTGGTCCTCTCTGGTTGCCAGCCGGCTGCAACCCCGTCACCGACGGTTGAGGCTGGAGCACCTACTGAGATGGCAGCTCCTGCGGAAACGCAAGGCCCTGCTCCGGCAGCCGAGGGAAAGTGGTGTGCTGGGACGAAGATCGTTTTCTTCCCTGGTGGAGCACCAGGCGGTGGCTTTGAAACCGTAGTCTATAACGGTGCCCTAGCCGCGGCCGCTGATACGGGTGCTGACGTGCAATACTTGTGGTCCAACTGGGATCCTGCAACGATGATCACCCAGTTCCAGCAAGCCGTAGCCACCAAGCCCGATGGTATTGCCATCATGGGCCATCCCGGCGATACTGCTTTTGATTCACTCATTGATGATGCTGAATCACAGGGCATTCTCGTGACCAGCATGAACACGCAACTGCCATTAGCGCAGGCTAAATACGCCCCCAATGGTTTTGGCTATGTCGGCGCTATTCTATATAATGCAGGGTATTCACTGGGTGAGGAAGCCGTGAAGCGGTCTGGCGCACAGTCGGGTGATAAGGCCTTCCTATGGGGGCTGTTATCACAAGCAGGTCGCGGTGAGCGTACCAAAGGCGTAAAAGATGCTCTTGAAGCAGCTGGGTTAACAGTGATCTACCAGGAGATCGACGACGCCACCAACGCGGATGCAGCTGCAGGCATACCGGTATTTACCGGCATTATATCCGCTAATCCGGACATTAAGGTCATGGTGACTGATCACGGCAACCTGACGGGTACCGTGCAGAGCTTCCTGGAAGCCGCAGGCAAGCAGCCCGGTGATATCTATGCCGCTGGATTTGATATGTCGGGTAATGCTGTTACCGCGATTCAGAATGGCTGGCTCCAGCTGGTGATCGACCAGCAGCAGTATTTACAAGGCTACTTTGGCGTTTTGCAAATTTGTCTCACCCATAACTATGGTTTCTCAGGTTTGCAGATAGATACCGGCGCAGGTTTTGCTGACGAGAAGAATATAGACCAATTGGCCCCGTTAGTGGCAGAGCAGATTCGCTAATGTGGAATCAATCTTTGCCTGCTGATGCTTTTCTGTCTTTGATAGCTCAGCAATAGAAAAATATGCAAGGGCTAAGTGGCTTGTGATGAATTCATTACCATTTAGCCCTTGCCATTCTTATAGGTATATGTGATTCAATAGCATACGGGTAATCCAATACTGGAGGAGAGTTAGTGCATGGAAAAATACCGCCTCGAACTTAGAAACGTATCTAAATCCTTTGGAGAGGTGCAAGCGCTAAGGGACATTAACTTTCAGCTTGGCCAAAATGAAGTCGTTGGTCTGCTGGGCGATAACGGCGCTGGAAAATCCACCTTGATCAAGATTGTTACCGGTTATCATCAGCCTACCTCGGGTGAGATTTATTTTAATGGCCGGAAAGTGGACCATCTTACGGTTCCTAAAGCCAGGGAATTAGGTGTGGAAACCGTATATCAGGAACGCGCCCTAGCTGAATTGCAAACCCTGTGGCGCAATATCTTTCTGGGACGTGAACTCTGCAATTCGCTGGGTTTCCTAGATATCCAGCGGATGAGAGATGAAACCCACCGGTTAATGACCCAATCCATGGGCTTTACCTCCCAGGCTATCAGTCCAGATTCTCGGGTGGGTAAATATTCCGGCGGTGAGAAACAGGGTGTTGCAATTGTCCGCGCCCTTTTCTTCGAAGCGGAAATAATCGTTCTAGATGAGCCTACCATGGGTCTTTCACTCAAAGAGTCAGCCAAGCTAGTGAACTTCGTGAAAGGCATCAAGCTAGCAGGTAAATCCGCCATTTTTATCGATCACAACATTTTTCATGTCTATAATGTCGCCGACCGCGTGGTAGTGATTGACCGCGGCAAAGTGGCTGGTGAATTTTTAACCGAGAATATTGGTCTAACCGAGTTAATGGAAAAAATGGTCCGTGTTGCCGAAACCGGCAGCCTCGATTAGCAAAGGAATATGGGTAAATACTATGACTTCTCAAACCAACGGAACCACACCCGCAGTCACTCAACACTATAAAGTGCCTTTTAATCTCAGAAGATTTATCCGCATGAATAGTGCCCAGTTTGGAATTTTGGGTGTCTTTCTGACCCTATGGTTAATATTTATCATTTCAGCCCCCAGCACCTTTTTATCCCCACAGATATATTCTGCCTTCATGACTTCAACGCCCTTCTTTGCCATTATGGCTATTCCCTTGACGATTGTAATCATAGCAAAAGAGATAGATCTCTCATTTCCATCGATCATGGCCATGGGTATGGTAGCATTTTCATTTTCATATGACGGAACCGCCATTATTGGTAACACGACCATACGAGTATTCCTGGCAATTATCGCCGCTCTGTTAGCTGGATCCATTATTGGCTGGCTCAACGGGATCATCATTGTGAAGATGGGTATTCCTTCACTGGTTGTCACTATAGGTACGCAATTCTTCTGGCGAGGTGCTGTGCTGGTGCTGACCTCGGGTACGAATTTCCCTATAGTATATATAAAACAAACCTTCTTTTACCCATTGTTGGTCGGCAAGATTGGCGGATTCTTACCCATGCAGATGATTTGGTTGGTTGTGATCACCATCCTGGGTTGGGTGTTGCTAAACCGGCATAGATTTGGCGCACACGTCTATTTGACCGGCGACAACATTAAGAGTGCTGAACTGATGGGGGTCAATACCGGGCGGGTCCGCATTCAAGCCTTCATGTTGGTAGGCTTGATTTCAGCCTTTGCCGGTCTCGTCGCCAGTTTTTACATTGCCTACTTTTGGCCCAATATGGGTAGTGGCTATTTGCTGAACACCCTGGCTGCTGTCTTCTTGGGTGGAACGTCCGTGTTTGGTGGTACTGGCACGATTCTGGGAACTTTCCTTGGGACTTTTATCATTGGTTCAATCGATGCTGCGACTGTAGCTGTCGGCTTGACGGGATTTTTGACCAATCTGATCTATGGATTTATCATTGTGCTATCGGTTATTATGCACACTTACTTGCGAAAACGTGGTGAGTAATCAAGCTACGTTTTTATAAATTCACCATTGCCTTTATATATTTCCCATTCTTGCCATTTCTGCATCGACGGTACAGAAATAATAAATTAGATGGAGATAATGATTAATACCTTTCTTTGTCGACAAGTTCGATCTTCCAGTCTCCTTCTACCCGTATCTGGGTACTATTACCCGGCCAATAAAGATGTGTCCAATAGCTGCTGCCCCGTAACACAGACGGGTTCGCTCCCATGGTGACAATAATATGATTGGGGGTATAGTGTCCAAAATAAGTCTCGCGGGTAGCTGGTTTCCGTCCCAAGGTGGGATCCAGTGCCGTCCAACCCACAACGGGCAGGTATATATCCGGCCAAGCATGCTCAGTTTTGGCGATAGCAGTCGTTCCGTTATCCAGATACAGCAATCCTTCGAAATAGCGAGCTGGTATTCCTTGCACCCGACTTAGCGCGACAAGCAAAGAAGTGTATTCAGTGCAGTCAGAACCCATGAGTCCCAATGTTGCTTGCGCTCCCCAATTCTCTCCATTGGGGGTATAGACCAGCTCATTGCCAATATAATCATAAAACGCCCGCATCTACTGGCAGACAGTATCTTTGCCACGCGAAAGTTTACTTGCAAGCGCCACAATTTGTGGATTAGCGGATTCGATGTGTAGTTCGGGTTGGAGAAAAACTTCTAAAAGATCCCCCTGGCATACTGACAAATCGTATGCTAATTCGTTTACGACTATCCTATAATCGATGTTTACCGTTTGGGTTGTGTCAACGGATTGTCTGGAAAAATCAAACTCAGCATAATGGTTGCCATATTCGTCAATCACCAATTCATAATCTTTGGGAGAAATCTCCATTGACAGCACATCCTGATAAGGAGGAAAGTCTCGGATCAATGCTATCTAAATATTCTGCTTCTCTGGCTGCCTAGCAGTAGGTTTAATTACGGGATTATTAAACGGCGTGATCGTAGTTTACTTTGGCATCCCCTCTTTGGTGGCAACCATCGGTACCCAATTCTTCTGGAAGGGCGCTGAGTTGGTCTTGTCTCAGGGTAAAGGGGGTAGTTTGATCGCCACCAAAAGCTCTCTTCTCCATAGCGTGCTGGTCGGGAAATTGTTTGGGATCCCCAATCAGATGCTTTGGTTGATTGTAATTGCCATTGGCGCCTGGGTTCTATTAAATCGTCATAAATTTGGCGCCCATATATATTTGATCGGTGATAACGAGCAAAGCGCAAAGTTAATGGGTGTCAACGCTGGCTGGACCCGCTTGATCGTGTTCTCCCTCGTTGGAGTACTTTCAGCCTTCGCGGGTGTGGTTGCTAGCCTGTACCTCAACTATTTCTGGCCTAGCCTGGGAGATGGGTATTTATTGAGTACCCTAGCATCGGTATTCTTGGGCGGCACCTCTGTATTTGGAGGCACATCACTATCCTGGGGACTTTTATAGGGGCTTTCATCATCGGCGCCATCGGGGCTGCTACCGTGGCCAGTGGTTGGACTGGATTCTTCACCCAGTTGATTTACGGGTTGATCATCGTCATTTCGGTAACGATGCACGCTTACCTGCGTAGAAGGTTGGAATAAAGAGATTTGGATTACCCTCATAGGCGGTTTAATCAACTTACCGGCGAATGGGTACTGGTTTCACCCCATCGCGCCGAGCGTCCCTGGCAAGGTCAGGTGGAAAGATTGCCGCCCGAGACTTTACCTGCATACGATCCTTCCTGTTATCTCTGTCCCGGTAATGAAAGGGCCGGTGGGAAGTGCAACCCGGACTACCCTTCAACCCTGGTCTTCACCAACGATTTCTCGGCTTTATTAGAGGATATGCCTGACAGCAAAGAAAGTACCAACCCGCTCATGCGTTCTCAATCCGAGAGGGGCACCTGTCGGGTCATCTGTTTTTCCCCACGGCATGATTTAACCTTGCCGGAGATGGAAACCGGCGACATTCGCAAAGTCATAGAAGTTTGGGGTGAGCAAGTGGTCGAA
>Ga0307435_1000236_pt1 | contig 24656 bp, 23 predicted proteins | sample SalMarWE160470MG_FD_202164 | JGI IMG/M metagenome (GOLD analysis project Ga0307435, IMG submission 202164) | Salt marsh sediment microbial communities from the Plum Island Ecosystem LTER, Massachusetts, United States - WE1604-70 | ecosystem: Environmental > Aquatic > Marine > Intertidal zone >... | reverse complement strand
ATGCTGTTGATAAGGCAATTGAAGCTGCGCAAAAAGCCGGGGCGGTCGGAGCAATGGTAGATATAGGCGGTGACATTCGCTGCTTCGGCACAGCTCCACACGGTAAGGAGAGTTGGATAATTGGTTTACAGAACCCAAGCACCAACAGCGGTGCTGGTGAAGATAATATTTTGCTGGAGCTGAAATTAACACATCAGGCTATTGCCACCAGCGGCGATTATCAGCAGTTCGTTCTAATAAAGGATAAACGCTACAGTCATATCATAAACCCCCAAACCGGAACAAGTACGGAGGGTCTATCCAGCGTGACTATTATCGCGGATAATACTACCGATGCCGATGCGCTGGCTACAGCGGTCAGTGTAATGGGGATGGATATGGGCCTCGCCTTAATTGAAAAACTGCCAAACACAGAAGCAATCTTAATAATTTCACGGCCGAAAAATGAGCTTATAAAAACCAGCGGGGTAGACAAATACATAAAGTAATCTTCTAAAGACATGCAACCTGCTTTTGCTTAGGTGCTTATCTTTTCAGCGGTTTTTTTGCTGGGTTGACGAGGTTCGGGGGCGGTTTTGCCGCGATAGACAATAACGCCTGTCGGGCATTTGTTCATCGCGGCCTCTGTCTGCTCGTTAGGCTGATATTTTTCGTAATTCATTCGAGCCAAATTATCTTCAACCGTGAAAACATCGCTCTGTTTTACACACAGCCCGCAGCCGATGCAGCCTACCTTGCACATCGAGCGTGTCACTTTGCCGGCTTCTCTGCTGCTGCAGGCAACAGTCATCATATTTTCGTAACGGAACGGAACCATCTCAATCAAATTCCGCGGACAGGCCTTTGAACAGGCTGTACAGCCGGTGCATTTTTCGTAGTCAACGACGGCTAAGCCATCAATAATGTGAAGTGCATCGAACTTGCAGGCTCTCGTGCAGTCACCAAAGCCAACACAGCCGAACTTGCAAGCCTGCACCGGAGCCAACGCGTTTGCAGCTATACAGCTTTGTATGCCCTGATATTTCGCGTAATACGTCTTGTCGGCATTATGCGCACGACAGTGCACAACAGGACGAAAAGGAAAACCATCCGTCCGAACATGAATATTCAGAATCTCAGCGATTCTTGCAGAGGTTTGCTGCCCGCCCGGTGAGCATTTGCCAATCAATTCTGGTTTCTGCATAACAGCCTTTGCGTATTGGGCACAGCCGCCAAAACCACAAGCTCCACAATCCAAGTGCGGCAGGACCTCATAAACTTGTTCCACCTTAGGGTCAACTTCAACTTTCAGTTTTTCCTTTGCTATTAGTAGCACTATTGCAAAACCGCTTCCCAGGCCAAGCATCGTAAGCCCCGCTGGCCAGGCACTATTCCATATCTGATAAAGATCGGCCAAAATCATCGTATCATTCCTGCAAAACCCATAAAGGCCATCGCCAGCAACCCGGCGGTAATCAGCGTAATCGGTGCACCTTTGAGACACTGCGGCACATCGGCTAAATTCAAGTTTTCTCGAATACCCGCCATAATGCAGATTGCCATAGTAAAGCCGATGCCTGCACCAAAGCTGAGAACCACCGCTTCGAGCAGGTTGTCAATAGCCCAAAGGTTTATAAACAGACACAAACCCAAAATCGCACAGTTCGTAGTAATCAGCGGCAAAAATATGCCAAAGCTCTCATATAGCCCAGGGAAGAATTTTCGCACATACATTTCAACCAATTGGACGGCACCGGCTATAACCAGTATAAAACAGACATATCGCGTGACTTCCAGCGGAGTACCTATCAGAATTAAATGGTCAATCAACCAGGTTAACGTGCCGCTCAGTGTCACAACAAACGTCACAGCCAAACCCATGCCGAAAGCCATGTCGATCCTGCCAGATACACCGAGATAAGGACATATACCGAGAAACTTCGTAAAGACAAGGTTGTTGACTATGACGATAGATATAAAACCCATAATTAAAATGCTAAGAGTATTCATTGCTCTTCTCTCTTAAAAACTCGAATATCGAATTTCGTGCTTCGTGCTTTTCATAGTTTAGTGCTTCAAATTCTATATCTCTTTTAATGCTTTTGTTCTATTTTCTTCTACTTGTGATCATATTGACCAGTCCTAACATAAGTCCTAAAGTTAAAAATGCACCTACCGGCATACTCATAGCAACCCACGGCACAAACGCATCCGGCATCAAATGCACCTCGAATATTTTGCCTGTGGAAAGCAGCTCCCTGACGCTGGCCAAAACACACAATACAAGCGTAAAACCAGCACCCATCCCCATCGCATCGATAATGCTTATGCCCAGAGTATTTTTGCTGGCGCAAGCCTCAGCTCGGCAAATAATAATACAGTTAACAATTATTAACGGTACGTATGGCCCAAGCGTTTCGCTCATCCTCGGCAGAAACGCCTTTAAAAATAAATCTGCGATAGTAACAAAAGTAGCTATTGTCAAAGTGAACATTAAAATCCGAAGGTGTGGTTTTAGAAGATTCCGCATCAGGCTGACCACAATATTACTGCAAACAAGTACAAAAATAACACTGAGTCCCATTGTCAAAGCGGGTTTAACCGCAGCGGTAACCGCCAGCGTGGGACACATTCCAAGAACTAATCGAAAGACCGGATTTTCCCGCCACAAACCGGCTATGAGGGTTTCCTTGTAAATTCTGGCTTTAGTGTCACTTTTATTTGTCATTACTGATTAATCCCTTTTCCTGCATCTGCTTTTTTATCTGGAGCAGGGAATTATTTATAATCTTAACAACTGCCTCGCTGCTAACGGTAGCACCGGTTATTGCCACGATTTCAGAATCAATTTTTTCGGGCTTACCAGTCTTTACAAGCTTTAGAACATCAACCGGCGCCGACTTGAACTGGTCACGGTAGTAATCATCTTTTATATGGTCTCCGAAACCCGGCGTTTCATTGCTGGTCAGGACATCAAAGCCGGCAATTTTTTCAAAATCCTTATCAACCGCAACGACCAGCTCGATTTTATCCTGAAAACCTGGGCCGGTGGCGTTAAAACTCCAGCCAATACATTCACCTGCCTTTGTTATGGCCTTGTAAATCTTTACTTTTTCTTTTTTGCCGCCGAGCGAATCAATTTCGAGCTCTATGGCTAACTCAGGCTTGGTTTTGGGTAGCAGAGCACCAGTCAGGTTGTTGGACTTCTCGGTTTTGTTCCATTCTATTCTCTCCGACAGAGCGTAGTTAGTCGCCGCTATCAGCAGTCCAAAAAAGAACGATGAAACAATCAACAGCCAGCTTTGTTGGATAAAATACTTTATCTTAAACACCTGGTTTGCCTCCTGCAGGAATACGCCTACAGAGCCGGTCGATCAACGGTGTCATGCCATTCATCAAAAGAACGGAAAACATCATACCTTCCGGATACTCTCCGACAATCCGTATGAGCATGGTTATCGTTCCGACTCCTATACCGAAAAGCCACATTCCCCTGCGTGTCAAAGGCGCAGTGACAGGGTCGGTTGCGATAAAAAAGGCGCCTAACAGCATCCCTCCACTGGTCAAATGAAAAATCGGCTGAACATACGCATTTGAATTTATCAGGTACGCAATCGCCGCAAAGACAAAAGCAGATAATATTACAGCTAAGGGTATGTGAAAGGTTATCGTTCGTCTTATGAATAAGTAAAGGGCTCCGATCAAAAGAGCAATTACGCTGGTTTCGCCAAGACAGCCACCAACCGCTCCCGTGAACGTAGCCCTAAATTGTTGTTCGTTGTAAAGTTTGGCTCCATTTTTGTCCTTTAAAGCCATTTTACTCCAGGCCAATGGCGTTGCCTGCGTCCTTGCATCAACCTTATTTTCCGGAGAAATCTTGGGCATGGTGACATCAACCGTAGCCGGCACCGTCCAGGTTGTCATTAACATACCGAAAGAGGCGGTTAGGAAGGCCCTACCAACCATAGCTGGATTGAAGATATTGGCACCAAGTCCGCCGAAGACCATCTTTCCGATCGCAACGGCGAAGCAGCTCCCGATTACCGCGGCCCAAAAAGGCAAAGCAGGTGGAAGTGATAAAGCCAGGATTATGCCGGTAACAACCGCACTGAAGTCACTAAGGGAATTTGGCTGTTTACGAATTAGATTGCAAAGCCACTCGGTTGCGACCGCTGAAATAACACAAGCTGAAATAAGAATAAGAGCATAGAAGCGAAAATAATAGCCGGCTGCCGCCATCGCAGGCACCAGGCCGATTATGACATCTATCATTACAACGCGCGTTGATAAGCGTTGACTAATATGCGGTGCGCACGAGACTCTTATATCACTTAACATTCAAACTTTCCCTGTTGTAAGACTATCAATTTCCTATTACGACGGTATCTTTTTCTTTTGTCTGGCTAAAAGGTTCTTTCCAGTTTTAATATATCCTGTCACCTCTATATTAGCTGGGCAGACGAAACTGCAGCAGCCGCACTCTATGCAGGCACTGATATAGTAGCTTTCTGCTACATCCAAGAGATTATTCTTAACCGCGTGGGCAATCTTAGTAGGATTCAAATTCTCCGGACAGACCCGCAGGCATCTGCCGCAGTGAATGCAGGGTGTCTGACGCCGTGCGAATTTAGCTTTACCAATTTCTTCTCCTGTCAGTATGGTTACAGCGTTGGTAGTCTTTGTAACAGGCGTATCTAAATCCGCGATTGCAATTCCCATCATTGGCCCGCCGACAACAACCTTGGCAGACTTTCTGGTCACACCTCCACAGAATTCAATAAGCTCGCGGACGGAGGTTCCTATGGCAACGTCAAAATTACCCGGATTTGCAATTGCCTCGCCGGTAACAGTTACCACTCTGTGAGTAAGCGGCGTACCATTTATAACCGCGTCTGCAATAGCTGCTACCGAAGCAACATTAAGTACGACCACTCCAATAGCAGGAGGAATTCCGCCTGTGGGGACATTCCTTTTCAGAATTGCCTTTATAAGCTGTCTTTCGCCGCCCTGTGGATATTTTGTTTTGACGGGAACGACCTTAATACTACTATCTTTTGCGTGCGCGGCCAGCGCCTCGTTCATAGCCTTTATTGCTTCCGGTTTGTTATCTTCTATGCCGATTAAGACCTTTGAACAGCCGGATGCCTTACGGGCAAGCTTAATGCCGGCAATAATCTGGCTCGTCCGCTCTAACATTATTCGATAGTCACAAGTAATATATGGTTCGCATTCACAGCCGTTAATGATCATTATTTCCTTTGGCATCCGCGGATCAGGTTCTATCTTTACTCTTGTTGGAAATCCCGCACCTCCCATGCCAACAATACCCGCCTTGCGGACCGCGTCACATATTTGTTCCGGTGAGTATTTGCCTTCATCAAAATCTTCCATTAGCTCAAAGCCCTGGTACTTTGTAGGATGATAACGGTATGCTTCTATAACTATCGCTGGGCTTCGGCCTAAAACCGGATGTGAGCGCAGCTCAATTTCTTTTACTTTACCGTGGATGGGCGAATGCACCGGTGCAGAAACATAGGCATCCGAGCCGCCGATTTTCTGCCCCGCCAGGACCATATAGCCTTTCCTGACTAACGGTCGGCAAACAGCACCGATATGTTGGCTGAGCATTACGGCAACTTCTTTAACCTCGGGACCAGGTTGTATTTCACTGTTGCTGGTAAGGTCCTTTTCCTCGGGTGGATGTACACCGCCGGTAAAAGAAAATCTTCCTCTGGTATTGACTTTCATACTTTGAAAATTCTCAGGACTACCTGTTTTTACAAAATTCTTTATTTATCACTCTTATAACTAACATAACCGCAAAAGTTACTGACAGGGCAAACAGAAAGCTAAGTACTGTCTGCAACCATGTTGCATTTATCATCTTTACTAAAGTCCGCTCAAAAGCTGCCAACGAAATAATAAAAACCAGAATAGGCAATAGGAATGCAAGGCTGACTTTGAATACAATTGAAGTGCCTTGGAGGCTTGCCAGCTTTTGGTAAATGGCCCCGCAGTCATGTTCGTGACTACAACCTCTACAAGTTTTTAGCTCGACCATAGTTTTTCACTATCATCCAAAATGAACTGTACTTTATAATAGATATTATTCAAATTTTCAAATATAACTTTTTCATAATTGTGGGGATGAATATGCGTGGGAAGCTGCTGTTGTTAAGCTTCATCTTTAGTCTTTGTCTTTACGGAGGTTGCGCAATCAATCCTATAAGCGGCGATGAAGATTTCATGCTTTATCCGGAAGAGCATGATATCGTAATAGGCAGCAAATATGCTCCTGAAGTTGAAAAACAATTAGAGGGTAAAATTTCCGATGAGAGTTTGCAAAATTACATTGACAGCGTCGGCCAAAGAATCGCTCGTATCAGTCACAGACCCGATTGGGAATATCACTTCACTGCTGTAGAGGATAAATCGGTTAATGCACTTGCTCTGCCCGGCGGATATGTTTTCATTACGAAAGGAATGCTTCAGAAATTAACAACAGAAGCACAATTGGCATCAATCCTTGGGCATGAAGTGGCGCATGCTGTTGCGCGGGACAGCGCAGCAGCAATAAGCAGGGAAATCGGAATAGGTATCTTGTTTGCTGCGGCAGCAACTCAGGATACGCCCCGCGGTGCACTGGAGGCCGCGAATTTAACAAGGCAAATTCTCGGTCTGCAATATAGCAGAGAGGATGAACAGGAAGCCGACTTGGCAGGGCTGGATTATATGGTTCGGGCCGGCTACGACCCTGCCGGCATGATAGAAACTATACAGATGCTTCAAGATGAGCAGAAAGTTAAGCCTATCGAGTTTTTCTCAACTCATCCCAATCCACGAAACCGTATAATATATCTAACACAGAAGATTCAAAAAAAGTATCCTGACCTTGGGGAATTAAAAATCGGAAAAGAGGATTATCAACGACACATCCTGGAACACTTAAAAAAATAGAAAATTACGAAAGAAAATCAGGATATCAGATATGAATTTATCTGATATCCTGAAGAATCGCATTACGCAACACTCTAAACCTATATCTTACATTTCAGCTATTGACGCCGCTTAGCGAGTCGTTCCTTCCGTGAAGTCTCCGTTGCACTATATCCGCAGTCAGGACATCGGTCCGGCATATCCTTGGAAATTCCATAAAAGAAAATGTGTCCACATTTCTCGCATTTCTCAGCTCTGTAAACACTTGGCTCTCCACATTTTTTACAAGTCAGAGGAGGTGTCTGATTTGACAAAGGATTGGCTTGCATTCTTTCTTTTATCTGCTCGTAGTAATCTCTCTGATCCATTTGATATGCTTCGCCACATTTTGGATTGTTGCACTTGACCCAAATCATCTTCTCACCGCGCGGAATGTCCTCAATACCACCTGAGCTTCCAGAGCGGGTCATCAGAAATACGACAACGGCCAGGACTAAACACAGGACAATGACAACAACATAGATCGTGTTTTTCATAGTAAATTCTCCAACACATAAACAACATTTCATTCAGTCATTTCACTATAGGTTATAGCCCCCTAAATTCCTTGTCAACCGCTTATTTTTTCGTGATTGCCCCTTTTGTGTTACTTCCCGCTCGACATAGAAGCTCTCGAAAGGTCAGAATCGGGCCGGAATAAGTGTATCAGCACCGTGCAGGCCGTCTCAGTAAAAGATTTGTGTTTCTTGAATCCGTTTAGTAGAATCTGCATTTATAAAGGTAAAAGAAATGAAACACGAAACAAGAATATCTATCGTTATCTATTACGCCGTACTATTTGTGGCTCTTTCCGCTGGATTATCCTGCCGCAGCACGACAGCCCCGCAAGAACCGTTAGTCCTCGAGCTTGAGGGAGATTTACAAGTACATGACCCGGTCATCATAAGAGAAGTAGACACATACTATGTGTTCTCAACTGGTGGTGGGTGGCGTTCGGGCATTATACCTATCCGATGCTCGAAGGACTTGTATAACTGGACTCTCTGCGGCCACGTATTCGACAAGCTTCCCGAATGGGCCACGAAAGAGATACCGGGAGCAAGAGGAGCTTGGGCTCCGGACATCTCTTATTACAACGGCAAGTACCATCTCTACTACTCGGTATCTACCTTTGGTAAAAACAACTCTGCCATCGGGCTGGCTACCAATAAAACACTCGATCCGAATAGCCCCGATTACGAGTGGGTCGATCAAGGCCTCGTCGTTCGCTCGTATGAGGGAAAAGATGACTGGAACGCCATCGATCCCCAACTCGTTATCGAGGATGAGAAAAATGTATGGCTCAATTGGGGAAGCTTCTGGAGTGGTATCAAGATGAGACGTATTGATCCTGAGACCGGCAAACTCTCCACTGAAGATACTACACTGTACTCGCTGGCAAGCAGGCCTCGAACAAGTGAACATCAGACACCGCCTGTCGAGGGTGCCATTGAGGCACCGTTCATCATCCGACACGATGGCTACTGGTATCTGTTCGTATCTTTCGATTTCTGCTGTCGCGGGACAAAAAGCACATACAACATTGTGGTCGGTCGTTCCCGCCATGTCACTGGACCGTATGTGGACAAAAAAGGGAAACCCATGATGAAAGGCGGCGGTACCTTAGTAATTGCAGCAACGACTCCCAACTGGCGGGGTCCCGGACACCAGGCTGTGTTCCAGGAATCCAGCGGGGATTACTTAGTTTTCCACGCCTACCACGGTCAAACCGGCAGGTCTGAACTAAAGATCTCCACAATAGCGTGGGAAAAGGGCTGGCCGCGAGTGGGAGAGCTGCCGTAGTTAATTATTAGGTTGTACCGCACCATAGTTGTTGGTAGAATTCTGATTCCTATATGTGCCTGAATATATAATCCGGCCTTTGGTGTCATAAGAAATCGGATATCTGTTTACAACAACATATCAGAAAGAAAAGGAGAATTGACTATGAAAACAAAAAATTATGCCGGTTTGGTACTCACAATGTTCTGTGTATTTGGGGGCAGTCTCCTCGCGCAATCGATTTCGCACGCCGCCGGTTTGGAGGCACGGATAAAAATTGATATCGATCGGACAATCGGGGAAATCAACAAAAACATATACGGCAATTTCGTCGAGCACCTGGGACGGTGCGTTTACGGTGGAATTTATGACCCTGATTCAGACCAAGCGGATGAGAAAGGTTTTCGTAAGGACGTATTGGAAGCAGTAAAAGGCCTAAATGTCACTATTGCCCGTTATCCGGGAGGCAATTTTGTCTCCAACTACCACTGGTTGGATGGAGTAGGTCCTCAACGGACACCAAGAATGGAGCTTGCCTGGGCCAGGTTGGAAACGAACGAATTCGGAACCAACGAATTTATGGAATTTGCCAAAAAGATAGGTACTGAGCCCTATTTTACAGTGAATATGGGTACCGGCACTATTGAAGAAGCACAACGCTGGGTGGAATACTGCAACGTCAAGGAAGGCCCATACTTTGCAGAGCTGAGGCGCAAGCACGGGTATCCTGAACCACATAATATTAAGCACTGGAGCCTTGGAAATGAGATGGACGGCTTTTGGCAAATGGGCCACCTCAACGCCGAGGACTACAGCAAGAAGGCCCGCGAAGCGGCAAAGCTGATGAGGCTTACCTCACCTGGCATCAAATTGGTCGCCGCAGGCTCATCGAACTATCGCCCCAACGCCGACCCTGATGAGTGGAACAGCACGGTGTTGCATGAACTAAGAGACGTCGTGGATTACATCGCCCTTCATATCTACGTGGGCAACCCCGAAAAAAACTACTACAACTTCCTGTCGACTCCCCTCGTCTGCGAAGAACGCACCAAGGTGGTCAAGGGCATGATCCTGGAAGAAATGCTCAAAGCCAATCGCGGCGACCGTGACCCTATATACATCGCCTGGGACGAGTACAACGTATGGTATCGTGCCAGAACTACAGATACTATGAAAGGAACGCGCGCTTTGGAGGAGCATTATGATCTGGAAGACGCACTGGTAATCGCAGGATTTTTAAATGTATTTATCCGAAACGCAGACATTGTGAAAATGGCAAACATGGCTCAATTGGTAAATGTAATAGCTCCCATTTTCACAAACGAAAAAACGCTTTTCATACAGACTATTTATTATCCTCTGCAACTGTTCTCCCAGAATGTCTATGGTACGTCATTAGATGTGTTCGTAGATTGCGACACCTATGACACTGATAGATTCTTTCTTGGATTAGGGGAGACGACAACCATTCAGAAGAACGTACCCTACCTTGATGTATCGGCTGCCTATAATAATGGGGAACTGGTGGTTTGCGTCGTTAATCGGCATAAGGATAAAGCCATAACGACGGAAATAATCTCTCAGCAGGGCCAGTTTGCAGGCGCTTTTAAGGTCTTTGAGGTTAATGGGCCGGACATTAAAGCTGAGAATGACTTCGGCAAAGAAACAGTAAAAACCGTACAAAAACCCGATATAAATGTTTCAGGAGAAAGCTTTAATTATTCGTTTCCGCCCCATTCATTCACCCTTATGAAAGGAACAATCAGGCGGTAACTAAGCAAAGCAGAATGCAGCTAAAGGATGTATTATTCTTTTTATTATTTCGGGATTGACTAAATACCTGTCGGCTTCGTGACTTGGCTGGAGCGCAAGCCCAGAATCCTGCCCGGCTCTTCCGGGATACCCGTGCGTGCCGATAGATAAGCTGATTCAATGACAGCCATATTTTTCAGATTTTCTCTGCCGCTGCTGCACAGTTTGTTCTCATCGGGCGATAGGATACTAAGCGCGAAATTATTCAACAGCCTCATCATACAGCCGAAAGTATCTTCATCATATTGCAATTGTTTACTGGTATGTCCTGAACTATCGCTAACAGTGAGCTGGTCTCTGGTGACGGTTACAATCTTATTTTTGCCATAGACCCTCAGAAACTCCCGCCTCGGCCCAAGTCCTGCACGTCGCAGCGCTGTCAAACTGCCAATAAGCGTATCATTAAACTTCATCGTTACAACCGCTGTATCTTCCGTCAGATAAAGTCGCTGTTGTTTATCACCAGCTTGATTGGTGTTCAATGAATACACTTGTTGAGGCATGGGAAAATTCCACATTATCTGGTCAATCATCTCATAACAGTTGCGTAGCAGTACTCCTCCGCCGGCCAGTTTCGGATCTGTACACCACGTTGGGTCAATTAGGTCACCTGTGTTGTAAAAAGCTTCTATCAAAAAAATCTGTTCGATTTCTTTCTGCTGCAGAAATTCGCGAAAGGCAAGAAAGCTCTGGGTAAATCGACTGGGATTGGCGATAGCAAATTTTACACCCTCGCCCTCTGCAAGACGAACGAATTCCGCTGCTTCTTCAAAATTTCTCGCCGCTGGAGCCAGCTTAAGTATATTAAATTTCTTCTTCATCGCCATCCGGATGTGTTCATCACAACTGTACAAACCGGCTGCAACAAGCAGGCAGTCGAGCTGACTTTGTACCACTAATTGCCGATAGTCATCATAAGTTGAACATTTGTATTCTGTAGCTATTTTTTCAGCCGTGTTGCTGTCTTTGTCGGCGACAGCCTGAATTTGAAAATGGCTGATTTGCGATGCCGCTTTTAGCAGGAGCTGGCCGCCCTCATCAAGGCCCAATACCGCGGTTTTTAGTTTACCTTCGCTCATCTTCTTATACCTATGTAAAATTCTTTTTCGTACCTATTCACCCAGACCGTATCCATTATCCGAAGTGCAATTCAACGACGTCCTTGTCGTGCAGGACGTGTGTGAGCTGGACATTCTGGCCGTCGTAAAAGCCGGTGCCCCAGATTCTGGCGGACTGTAGCTTCTCCGCCAACTGACGATGAATTGCCTGCGCCAAATCCTGAACTGTCGAGCCAGCAGGCATCGTAAAAGGCTCATTCATATCCGGTGGTTTGCCCGGCGGCTTGGCATAAATGCGAATTATTCCCAACTGGCTAAAAATCACAGCCGGCAGCTTCTCAAGGCCCGCTCCAGTCTGGACAGAAACCGCAAAAAATTCAAAAGGATATTTACACGATTTCACCAATTCCTCAAAAACACCATCAACGGCGATGTCCGATTTGGTGCAGATACAAAAGGCTCTTTTGGCCAGTCCCGCCGAGGTGGACTGGTCGAGAGACGACGTTTCAACATTAAGCAGCAGATTTCTGGATTCAAGGAAATCCAGATAAATCCGTAATTGCTTCTGGGTGTCGGCGGACAAATCTATAACAATAGCTATCAAATCACAATGGCGGTACGTCCCAACCTGGCCGGGGGCGATGTAGTCGGCGGTAATCGGCGGCATATCTATCAATTGAATCTGAACGTCTTCAAATTGTAACATTCCCGGCACTGGGCCACCCGTTGCGAACGGGAAACCGGCCACGTTGACCTTCGCGTTAGTTAAAGCTGCGACGATAGTGCTTTTGCCGCTGTTCGGCGTCCCTAAAAGAACAACTTGGCCTGAACCAGTGCGAGGGACATAGAAAATATCGATGCGCTTGGCGCGTCCCTTCTGCGTGGCTACCTCTTTGAGCTTACTGAGCTTACGTCGAAGGTCGGCTTTCAAATGGTCGGTGCCCTTGTGCTTGGGCATTACCGCAAGCATCCGCTCCAGCGCAAGGATCTTCTCCTCGTTTGTCGCAGCAGTTCTGTACCACTGCTCAGCCTTAAAATATTCCGGTGTCAAATTCGCAGGCATAGGCCGAAAACTCTAAATCCTAATCCCTAAATCCGACTTGTCGGACGAGTCCGAAACAAATCCCAATGTTCTAAACTCTAAACTTAAACATTTTGTTTTTTCAATCATTTAAATCTTGAAATTGTTTAGTGCTTTGTGCTTAGTATTTAGGATCTTACTCTATTCTGCTACTTTTTCTGCAACAAGGTCCCCAACTTCGCTCGTTGAGTATCCCATCTGGCCGGCCTGCAGCGATTTTAACTTATTTGCGGTGACAAACATCACAGCCTTTTCTACCACATCGGCTGCCTTTTCTTCGCCGAGCGTCGCTAACATCATCTGCACAGCACAGATAGCAGCTAACGGGTTGATGACGCCTTTTCCGGTATATTTCGGTGCGCTGCCGCCGATAGGCTCGAACATGCTGACGCCCTGCGGGTTGATATTTCCACCCGCAGCGATGCCCATACCGCCCTGAATTATAGCGCCAAGGTCCGTGATGATGTCACCAAACATATTACCGGTGACAATCACATCGAACCACTCAGGATTCTTGACCATCCACATACAGGTAGCGTCAACGTGATAATATTCTCTTTTTATATCAGGATATTCCGCCTTACCCATTTCGTGAAAGGCCCGCTCCCAAAGGTCATAAACGTACGTCAGCACATTCGTTTTGCCACAAAGAGCAAGCGTATTATTCTCGCCTCTGCCTCGTGCCTTTTTGCCGTATTTGCGGGCATACTCAAAAGCATATCTCAGACAACGGTCAACCTGAAACCGTGTATAGACAGCGGACTGCACAGCCACTTCGTTTGGCGTTCCCTTCATTGTGAAACCGCCGGTGCCGGTATAAAGGTCGCCGGTGTTTTCACGCACGACCACGAAGTCGATATCCTTCGGCCCTTTGTTCTTCAGCGGCGTCTCTACCCCCGGATACAGTTTGACAGGCCTTAGGTTTATGTATTGATCCAGCTCGAAGCGAGCTTTTAAGAGTATTCCTTTTTCCAGGATTCCTGGCGGCACATCAGGATGACCGATAGCACCGAGCAGAATCGCATCGAATTTGCGCAGCTCTTCGAGGCCGCTTTGGGGCAGAGTCTCGCCTGTCTTTTTAAATCTTTCGCCGCCGAAATCAAAAACGGTCAAATCGACTTTAAAGCCGAATTTGCCCGCCGCAGTCTTTAATACCTTTACTGCTTCAACCGTCACTTCCGGCCCGGTTCCGTCACCGGGTATTACCGCAATATTATACGTCTTTGCCACTTCTGAGTCTCCTTCGTTGTTACTTATGAGTCTTTGTTATATGTTCTAATAGTCCGCCGGCTTCGATTATTTCTAGTGCAAATCCAGGCAGCGGTAGAAAGCTGTAACTAACGCCCTTGTTAATAACTTTAATGGTACCTTTTTTGTAATCGATCTCAAGTTCATCACCATCATCAATTCCATCTGGAGCATGTGGTGACTCGATAATATAAAAGCCATTGTTGATAGCGTTGCGATAGAAGATTCTGGCGAAGGATTTGGCGATTACGGTCTGCACACCTGCACCGCGAATCGCCCAAACGGCGTGTTCTCTCGATGAGCCGCAGCCGAAATCTTCGCCGGCGACAATTACGTCGCCTTTCTTGACCTTTTTGACAAACTCCGCGTCCAAATCTTCTAAACAGTGCTTAGCCAGTTCAGCTTCGTCGTCTGTATTGAGATACCGAGCCGGAATAATCTCATCCGTATTTATATGGTCTCGTTTGTAAACGTGTGCTTTAGTCATTATTGTCCATCCTTACTCGAATGTGTCATTCCTGCAAAAGCAGGAATCCAGTCTTTACACTATAGGTATTTTCTTGGATCGGTTATTTTCCCTTCTACTGCACTTGCTGCTGCGGTGGCGGGACTTGCTAAATACACTTCGCTTTTCGGATGTCCCATTCGGCCAACGAAATTGCGGTTCGTTGTGCTAACGCACTTTTCGCCCTCTGCTAAAACGCCCATAAAACCACCAAGGCATGCTCCGCAGGTCGGTGCAGAAACAACACAGCCTGCATCGTAAAATATATCGAAAAGGCCCTCATCTTTTGCCTGCTTCCAGATTGTAGGCGTAGCCGGTACAATAATCGTGCGGATAGCAGCCTGTTTTCCTTTGAGGATTTTTGCGGCAATTCGCAGGTCTTCGATTCTGCCATTCGTGCAGCTTCCGATGTAGGCTTGGTCCATTTTTTTGCCTGCACACTCGGCGACAGGAACAGCATTGCTGGGCAGATGCGGCAAAGCAACCATCGGCTCTATCTTTGAGCAGTCAAATTCCTCAACTAAAATATACTCAGCATTTTTATCTGATTCAAAAACAGTGTACTCTTTTTTGTCTTTAAGGTGTTCATCAAGATACTTTTTTGTGACATTGTCGAAGTCGATGATGCCGCTTTTTGCACCGGCTTCGATGGCCATATTTGTTATGGTCATTCTTGATTCCATCGACATATCGGCGAGGGCCGGGCCGACAAACTCCATCGCCCTATAGAGCGCACCATCGACTCCGATCCTGCCAATAACAGTAAGAATCACATCTTTGCTGTAAACGCCATGACCGAGTTTCCCATGAAGGACAAATTTCATTGACTCAGGCACACGGAACCAGAGCTTTCCTGTAGCAATCGCTGCTGCAAGGTCGGTCGAGCCGACTCCTGTGCTAAAAGCGGCGAATGCCCCGTATGTGCAGGTGTGCGAATCTGGGCCGATGATGACTTCGCCGGGCCGAATATGTCCCTGCTCCGGCAGCAGCGCGTGACATACACCAGCTCGACCGAGCTTGTAGTAGTATTTTATTTTGTGCCGCCTTGCCCAGTCGTCGAGCCGTTTATGCAGCTCGGCGCTTTTGATGTCTTTTGCCGGCTGAAAGTGGTCGGGTGTTACAATAATTTTTTCTCTGTCGAATACTTTGTCAATACCTCGTGCTTCGAGCATTGAAACAGCCGCCGGCCCGGTGACATCTATAAAAAGCACAACGTCAAGCTTCGCATCAATAAGCTCACCCGGCTGAACTCTTTCTTTCCCAGCCGCTTTTGCTAAAATCTTTTCAGTAATAGTCATCCCCATAATATTTATCCTAATTCTGTATTACCTGTCCTCCATAGCCCGAAGGGTATTGGAGGGTCATTCCCACTTGTTCTTTTTTCTCCATTTAGAATCTTGAGTTTGCGTCATCCGATTTTCTCTTGCATTTCTTTCACTACAGTTCAACTTTGAGATTCGGCTCTTGGCCTTTATTCTGAACTGCAACCATGCGGTTAATCGCATCGACGTAGGCCTTTGCGCTTGCTTCTATAATGTCTGTCGAGATGCCTCTGCCAATAAATGTCCTGCCGTTGTCGGTGATTCTAACGGTCGCTTCGCCGAGAGCTTCTTTGCCGCCGGTGATAGCACGAATCGAATAGCTTTCGAGCTTCGGTGACAGGCCTGTAGCTTCTCTTATCGCCTCGTAAGCTGCATCGACAGGGCCGTCACCACAGGCAGCGGCTTGTTTGATTTCGTCTTTGATTTTCATTTTGACGCTCGCAGTCGGCAATGTCCCCGTCCCGCAGGCAACGTGCAGATACTGCAAATCATAAATATGTTCCACAACAACACGGACTTCGTCATTGATTATCGCCGCCAGGTCTTCATCGAAAACCTCTTTTTTCTTGTCGGCTATCTCCAGAAACCGCTGATACGCCTGGTCAATCTCATCCTTGTTCAGCTTATAGCCGAGTTGTTTACATCTATTGACAAAGCCGTGCCTGCCGGTGTGTCTGCCCAGTACCATGCGCGAGCCGCTCAGGCCGATAGTTTCCGGCGTCATAATCTCGTATGTGGTGCGTTCTTTTAATATGCCGTCAACGTGGACCCCCGCCTCATGCGCAAAGGCATTAGCTCCAACGATTGCCTTATTGGGCTGGATAACAAAGCCGGTCAGATTTGAGACCAACTGACTGGTGCGGTGGATTTCTGTTGTGTTGATGTTGGTACGCAGCCCGCCTTGGGCGAATACACCTGCTTGTGTGAAGAAGTCGGCTCTGGTATGGATAGCCATAACTATTTCTTCGAGCGCAGCGTTGCCTGCGCGTTCACCGAGACCGTTTACGGTGCACTCGACCTGGCGGGCGCCGTTTCGTACACCGGTCAATGAATTCGCCACCGCCATTCCGAGGTCGTTGTGACAGTGTGTGCTTATGATGCACTTGTCTATGCCTTTGGTCTCGGATTTAAGCTGGGCGATGAGCCTGCCATACTCGTATGGCAGAACGTAGCCAACAGTGTCGGGGATATTTAATGTCGTCGCACCGGCTTCAATGACCGCGTTTAAAATCTCGATAAGAAACGGCATCTCGCTTCTACAGGCATCCTCCGGCGAAAACTCGACGTCATCAGTGAAGGTCTTTGCGTACTTAACCGCCTCGACAGCCATTTTCAGCACTTCATCTGGGTTCTTTTTGAGCTTATGCTCCATGTGTATCGGTGAGGTTGCAATGAAGGTATGGATGCGCTTTTTCTGAGCCGATGCGATTGCCTTGCCGGCTGCCTCGATATCCTGCTGATTCGCACGGGCTAAGGCTGCGATAACCGGGCCGTTAACTTCTTCAGCGACTCGGCGGGTAGCATCGAACTGAGCCGGCGAAGAAATCGGGAAGCCGGCCTCGATTATATCCACGCCCAGAACCGCGAGCTGATGTGCTATTTCGAGCTTTTCGTTGATAGAAAGAGAAGCGCCCGGCGATTGCTCGCCGTCACGCAACGTCGTATCAAAAATTAAAACTCTTTCTTCAGACATCTGTTTTTCTCCAAAATATGTGCTGATTGGGCTAATTATGCCTTAATCAGGTTAAAATTTCTATGAATTTACAGAAAAAACGAAGGGTTTAATAGATTTTGCAGTATGGTTATAGCGCCTTGCGGCGCAATAACAGCGTATTAAGGCTGATAATAGCCTTGAAGGAAGAACGAGTTGTAAGCGTTTCCACCATGCCAAATATTATACAAAGTAACCAACCGTTTGCAAGTGGAAAATTTTCAGGCCTTGATTTCGCTTTGTTTCCATGCCGGATTTTGTCCTTGCAAACAGGCCTTTATAACCTTACAATTTCTGTTTTGCCGGATTCATTGAAGTTCAATGCCCTACACTTGATACTGATCATCAGTATAATAAAAAGGCGGAGAACCAAGAATAAAAAACTGAGAATCAACGCATGTTTGAATCATTAACCGAGAAACTTAATTCCGTCTTCAGGTCGTTAGCCGGCCGAGGCAGAATCACCGAAGCGAACATAGCGGACGCTATGCGAGACGTTCGCAAGGCCCTGCTGGAAGCGGACGTCAATTACAACGTAGTTAAGGACTTTTGCAAAGAGGTCAGGGACGCAGCCATCGGTGCCGAGGTTATAAAGAGCCTTCATCCCAGCCAGGTTTTCGTAAAAATCGTTAATGACGAGCTGACCAAATTAATGGGGCCGGCTGACAGCAAGATATATTTTGTCTCGCCGGGGCCTACCATTATTATGCTTGCCGGTCTACAGGGCGGTGGTAAAACCACGACCGCCGCAAAACTCGCCAAATACCTCGTCTCAAAGGGTAAAAGACCGCTCCTGGTGGCTGATGACCTACAAAGGCCGGCTGCTGTCGAGCAATTGGTTGTTCTCGGCCAGCAATTAAATATCGATGTTTACACCGAAGATAGCAAAGATGCCGTAAAGGTTGCTAAAAACGCATTAAAGTATACAAAGAAGAACAGTTACGACGTGGTAATACTCGACACAGCCGGTCGGTTGCATATAGATGAGGACATGATGACCGAACTGGCCAACGTCGCAAAAACAATCAATCCGCACCAGATTTATTTAGTCTGTGATGCGATGACCGGCCAGGACGCGGTTAATTCTGCCAAGGAATTCAACAATCTGCTGGAGCTTGATGGCGTTATCCTAACCAAATTAGACGGCGATGCTCGCGGTGGAGCTGCCCTTAGCGTCAAGGCCGTCACCGGCAAGCCCATCAAATTCATCGGTGTAGGCGAAAAACTTGACAAGCTCGAAGAATTCCACCCCGACCGTATGGCCAGCAGAATCTTGGGTATGGGCGACGTCGTAAGCCTCGTGGAAAAAGCTCAGGAGCATTTCGAAGCTGAAGAAGCAGAGAAAATGCAAAAGAAGCTCGCCAAGGGCAGTTTCGGCTTTGATGATTTTCTAAAGCAGATGCAGGCTGTTAAAAAGATGGGCGGCATCAAAGATATGCTCAAGATGTTACCCGGCATGGGTAGTCAGCTTGCCGATTTGGACATTGACGAAAGCGAATTTAAACACATGGAGGCAATTGTGCAGTCGATGACGCCGGCCGAACGTCGCGATCCGGATGTTATCGACCCGTCCAGACGCAGACGGATTGCGGCAGGAGCCGGTGTCGAACCCAACACTGTTTCCGGTCTGGTAAAGACATTTATGCGTAGCCGAGATATGCTCAAAACCGTCAGCGGCGGAACCTTAGGCGGACTCAAAAGTCTTTTCTCGGGGGGATTTAACATGGGTTCGTTAGGCGCCGCCATGATGGGTGGTAGAAAAATAAAGCAACGCTCCAAACGAAAAAGAATCATTAAGCGAAGAGGAAAGATAAAACGGCGGTAAGAAGCAATATAACGATTGAGCAATACCTGCAAAAGGTCGCCAAGTTCTCCGACAGCGAATACGGCAAGCTGATTAGAGGCCAGTTCAAGGACATAAAAGGCAGCAGCGAACTGGCGATGCTGGCTGCGCCGACGGCTGAAGAATTAGAGCAGCTAAAAAAGGCGGTGGCCATAATGACGCCGACCGAAAAGCAAAATGCGGCTGATTTAAATGATGAACAGATACAAAAAATCGCAAACGACGCCCAAATTGACCCGGCTAATCTTGCAATTTTCATAAATGGCTATATCTTACATTGCAAACGTGTTTCGTGACTCGCACAGTTAAAGCCACGAAAATTGATTATAAATCAATAAAGAAAGGAACAAGTTATGGCAGTAAAGCTAAGAATGATGAGAATAGGAAGACGGCATCGGCCGTTCTTCAGAATCAATGCGGTTGATGCCCTCACGCCACGTGACGGCAAAATCCTGGAAAAGCTGGGCCATTACGACCCTATTGAAAAAGACCCGGCCAAGCAGGTTGTGCTAAACCGTGAGCGCGTCGAATATTGGATAAATCAAGGTGCAATACCAAGCGACACGGTTTCACAAATCCTGCTCCGCCAGGGGATAAAACATAAATACGCCGAGCAAGAAAGTGCTCGCCGGGCAAGGGCAAAGGCTTTGGCCCGCGCCAAAGGCAAGTTCTTTACAAAAGCCGAAAGGCTCGCCGCAGAAAAGGCTGCTAAAGATGCCGAAGAAAAAGTTAAAGCTGAGGCCGAAGCAGCCAAAGCAGCCGAAGCCAAGGCCAAAGCAGAAGCTGAAGCAAAGGCTAAGGCAGAAGCTGAAGCAAAGACCAAGGCTGAAGCCGAAGCTAAGGCAGAAGCTGAAACTGAAGCAGAAGCTAAAACAAAGACCAAGGCAGAAGCCGAAGCAAAACAGAAAGCTGAGGCTGAAGAGAAAGAAAAAGCCAAAGCCGAGGAAAAGGCTCAAGTAGAGCAAGCCCAACAAGTAGAGGAAAAATCTAAAGCCGTGGCTGAGGAAAAAGAGGCTGAGGCAGCTAAAACAGAGCCGGCAGAAAAAGCAGCCGATGAGAAAGCTAAAGCCAAGCCTGAGGAAAAACCAAAAGCTAAAGTAGAGGAAAAACCCCAAGTCGAGGCTGAACAGCAGCCAAAGGCTGAGGCCGAAAAGACCGAAGCTACTAAAGCAGAAACAGCAGGCGAAGTCGAGATACAACCGGCAAAGGAAAAGCCGGAGGCAAAAACTGAGGAAGTTGAAGCCAAAACCGTTGAAAAACAGAAAGAGGAAAAACCCAAACCAGCAGAAAAAATCAAGAACAAAGCTCAGTCGAAGTCCGTAGAACAGGATTCTGAAGCTAAAGCCGAAGAAGAGAAAGAATCAGCTTCGACTGAAGATAGTAAAGAACAGCAATGAGGATTGATATCCTTACGCTTTTTCCTCAATTCTTTGAATCGCCTCTAAGCTGCTCGATATTAAAAAGGACGCAGCAGGCCGGGATAGTCGAAATTGCTCTTACCGACATTAGAGATTTTGCAGCCGACAATTACCGCAGGGTCGATGACAAGCCGTATGGTGGCGGGCCAGGCATGGTAATGATGCCAGGCCCGGTTTTCGACTGCTTCGAGCATGTTCAGAAGCTCTCGGAAGAAAAAGGCCGAGTCATCCTCCTGACACCCCAAGGACAAAAACTTAATCAGAAAAAAGCTGTTGAATTAAGCAAAGAAAAAAGGTTAATTCTAATCGCCGGCAAATATGAAGGATTCGACGAACGAATTCGCATCGGTCTCAGTGCCGAGCAAATTTCGATAGGCGACTATGTTCTAAACGGCGGCGAATTAGCAGTTATGGTTATCATCGACGCGGTGGTCAGATTACTGCCCGACGTGCTCGGCGACGGTGCTTCTGCAAAAGATGATTCCTTCAGCGAGGCTGTCGGAGGCGGATTGGAGTATCCGCAATATACAAGGCCGGAAGTCTTCCGTGGAATGAAGGTACCTGACATTCTTTTAAGTGGCGACCACGGCAAAATCGCCCAGTGGCGACGCCAACAGGCTCTGGAGCGTACTCAAAAGTGGCGCCCCGACCTGCTTGAAAAGTGAAGACAGAAGACAAAGGATGGAGGACAGACGGCGGATGACGGACGACAGTTAGCTGGCCCACCTGTGGGGCCGGTTGGATAAGCGATAATGGAGAAAGACGACCAATGAGGGACACAGAAGACAGGGTGTTAGGGGAAATTGAAAAAATTCTGTTAGGAAATGTGTGCGTCTTATTGACTTTAAAAAATTAAAGTATAGGATTCAGCGCATAGCCTGATGGCCTTGTTTAGTTTATCATCGCGGCTTTAGAGATGAGGGATGAGAGGAAGTTTGTAAATGGCAGATTTGAAAGAAGATGTCGAAGACCTATGTTGGTGTAATCAGCTTTGTCTGGTGGGCATCAACACTCCGACCGCAGTCATACCTTTATCCATCTATAATAACAAACCTTTTAGTTGTGGCAATCCACTAAATTGTCTAAATGTTTCTTCTGTTGAAAATGACAATATTAGCCTTAAGTGGTTGGGTTATCGCAGTAAAGAGGAGAATAAAACCCCAATCATTGGTGTCTCAGCTCTATAAAGCTGGACACCCATAGCAGCAACAAGCCTGACAAAAAAGCTAAAAATTAGAAAAAAATATTTATGAAGTAACCAGATCCAAGTCATCAAAAAATTTAACTGCTCATAATTAAATATTGTACTTGAATATGAGGAATTTAAGAGGATGAAGACAGAAATGAATCATAAACCACAGCAAAAAAGCAAAAGCACCCTCGGATGCGTAAGGTCACTTGGGCCGGTACCAGACCTGGAAGAGCACGTCCAGCCGGACTGGTGGCGGTGGATTTTCAATCCAATCTACCTGAAGACAGATGGTGATGTAATTGATGATGCGCAAATTACTGCAAAAGAGGTAGGCCTGTTTATAGATATCCTTAAATTGTCCCCGCAGGACAAAATTCTGGACCTGTGCTGCGGACAGGGACGAATCGCTCTTGAGCTGGCAAGGCGAGGATTTAATAACGTCGAAGGACTCGACCGCTCTCGATACCTGATTCAAAAGGCCAAAGCTCAAAATAAGAAAGAAAGTTTGAGTGTTAAGTTTAAAGAAGGAGACGCCCGAAAGCTACCCTATCAGACGGATACGTTCGATGTGGTTATGATTCCAGGAAACAGCTTCGGCTATTTTGAAACACCACACGATGATATCAGAGTGCTGAAGGAGGTCTTCAGAGTGTTAAAACCTTGGGGAAGGATTCTGATAGACGTTGCCGATGGTGAATATTTGAGGAAGCGCTTCCAGCCGAGGTCGTGGGAATGGATAGACAAAAATTATTTCGTCTGCAGGGAACGCTCTCTTTCTTTGGACAAACAGCGTTTAATTTCGAGAGAAGTAGTCACGCATGTAAAAAAGGGTGTTGTTGCGGACCAGTTTTATGCTGAGAGGCTTTACACGCGCAAAAATCTGGAGGAGCTGTTCAAAAAGGCGGGCTTCAGAGACTTTACCATACATAGCGACATTTCTGCGGATTCACAACGCAACCAGGACCTGGGAATGATGGAAAGACGCATTACAATAACCGCTGTGGTCAGAAAAGAGTGGACACCTGTAAAGAAGAAAGAACTGACCAATAATATAGTGGTGATATTAGGCGATCCTAACAAACCCGATCCTTTGAAACCATTGTCTGTTTTCGATGATGATGATTTTTACACGATTGACCAACTGAAAGACGCGTTGAGAGATCTGAACAAATATCAGATATCATATCTCACCAACCACGACAGCTTGTTTAGTGATTTAGTGAAATTGAAACCAAAGACAGACTTTGTTTTGAATCTATGTGATGAGGGTTACAACAACGAACCCCGAAAAGAGCTTCATGTACCATCGATGCTCGAGGTGCTTGATTTTCCATATACAGGGGGCGGGCCTCAGTGTCTTGCTTTTTGTTATGACAAGTCTCTCGTGCGCGGAATTGCAATGGAAATGCAGATTCCCGTTCCGGATGCGTTCTTCATCAAACCGCAGGATGATATTTTCGAGCTCCAGATCGGTTTTCCGGTTATCGTGAAACCTAACTTTGGCGATTCAAGCTTCGGTATAACCCAGCGAAGTGTTGCAAATACCATCGAAGAGCTTGTTAATGCCATTTCAGAAATTAGAGAGAAATTCGGCTATGAAAAGCCAATCCTTGTCGAGGAATTTCTCACGGGCAAAGACCTGACCTTAGGTATGATAGGAAACCCACCTGAATCATATACGGTTTTTCCTATCATCGAAGAAGATTACTCGGCTTTGCCGCCTGAACTGCCGAGAATATGCGGTTACGAAGCCAAGTGGCAACCGGATTCACCATACTGGAATATTAAATCAACACCTGCAAACCTGCCGGATGAAACTGAAAAACTTATTATCGAATGTTGCCTGAAATTGTTTGAGAGATTGGAATGCAGGGATTACTCCAGATTTGATTGGAGGCTTGATGCGCAGGGCAATCCGAAATTACTCGAAGTCAATCCCAATCCGGGCTGGTGCTGGGACGGGCATTTGGCAAAAATGGCAAAAATTGCCGGCTTGTCTTATACTCAAACATTAGGGGCAATCCTCCAGGCCGCTGAAGAGCGACTAAATATTCAGGCCACTCCAGCGAAAAAAGGCGAAGAGAAATCCGAACTTGTGGAAAGTAATAAAAAGTAGGGTGTGATACCAACGTTGAAGGTTTATTCAGTCCATGTTTTACAAATAACAATAACAATATCAAAATCCAAAGCCACAACGGAGGGAGATAGAAATGTACTGCTCAAAATGCGGAAAAGAAATTCCGAATGAGTCTCAGCTTTGTAGTTCATGCAGTACGGCATTAATACAATCCTTTACAACTGCTGAACAATCTATTGTCAAAACCAGCGGCTTAACTATAGATTCATTTGTCAAAATTGGAAGAAGTGGCAGCAGAATAACAGGCCGAGGCTTTGCAATCGTGGAAATTATTATTCTTATCGTTGTGTTTATACTTGCGTTAGGTATCATAATGCCGGTTTTGCTCAAGAATAAAGATATTTCGCGTCGAATAACCTGTGGCAGAAATTTATATAATAACCTTGGAAATGCAATGTTTCTATATTCCAACGATTATGAAGGCGAATTCCCTCGTGCAGGAAGTAAAGACACTCAATGGGGACCAGCCGTTCTTTGGAACGCACCCGACCGATTTCAGGCTTACAACTTGCAGGCAGATGGCAGTAGTGGCTTCGCAACCATCAGTTCCAGTTTATATCTGCTGGTAAAATATTATGGAGTTTCTCCTAAAT
>Ga0307435_1000231_pt1 | contig 24744 bp, 28 predicted proteins | sample SalMarWE160470MG_FD_202164 | JGI IMG/M metagenome (GOLD analysis project Ga0307435, IMG submission 202164) | Salt marsh sediment microbial communities from the Plum Island Ecosystem LTER, Massachusetts, United States - WE1604-70 | ecosystem: Environmental > Aquatic > Marine > Intertidal zone >... | reverse complement strand
CGACAAGCTCAGGGCAGGCTCTGAGCGAAGTCGAAGGAAAAGAAGAACTCCGCCCCCTCCGTTGGAAATAAGAAAGATAGGGGATAGTGTTTAGGTGATAGGGTTTAGAATACTGGAAATAAAAAACAGGCAAGAGAATAGAGTATTTGTGTTTTAAGTGAATAGTCTTTTCGATTAGACGAAAAGACTATTCACCTTATAACCTCTGCTGGAAATAATTGCATTTGACACATTTCCAGCTTTATCGTATAGCCACTCATTTAAACAAAACAGCCAAAAAATGACAGCCCAAAATTGTCAATTGAAAACTGTTAGTTATCGAATACAAAAAGAGCTTTGTTTTTTACCTACTTAAGTATATATGCAAATACTTAAATAGTATTTTGTTGAATGCCAGGTTAAAAATTGAAAAACTAAATCAAAACGCCAGGATAATCGCAATTATGTATAATTTTATTTGAGAACAACGCCAGCACTACTCTGTAAAGTTCTACTTCATAACAAGACTTCTAAGAACATGGTACGCTATATAGAACGAGCGTACACCAAGAAAGAAATTGCGGGCACAGCCAATCCTACTCACTTCTCAATTCCAATCTTTCTAATAAGCTGCTACGAAACCCATCGTATTAGCTTTGTAAGATATGACAAAGTTACGTGGTCTCCTCTAAAAACAAGGGTTGGCGACTTCAAAAGCATCCGCCTCAGTAGAGAATTGGAGATGGCTTGACAATTTATAAGTAATCGTATGGCTGCTTACCCTGCTTTAGTCTGCGCCATTTTTGTATCTGTCGAAGTCTGTCCGTTAAAACCTCGGCAAGTTTCTTATCATCCATACCACGTATCTGCTCAGAGGCTATTGCCCGCCCGTAAGAGATTGTAACAGTACCAGAAGAGAAGATTTTCTTATGCCTCGGCCAGCATTCAAAGGCTCCATCAATTAATACCGGCACAATCACAGCCTCCGACCGCCTGCACAAAAGACCCAGTCCCGGTTTAAACTGCTGGATTTTTCCGTCCTTTGTGCGTGTAGCTTCGGGAAAAAGACAAACGCCACAGCCTTGTTTTAACCTGGCAATAACTGTTTTAATCGATGATACATCTGCTTGGTCTCTTTTTACGGGTACGGCGTTTAGCGAAGAAATCAGATATGCAAAAAACTTATTGCGAAAAAGTGTATCGCGGGCGAGAAACGTCAAACGTCGCTTCAGTCCAACTCCACATAAAACCGGGTCAAGGTAGCTTTGATGGTTACTCGCTAATATAAAAGGGCCCTCGACAGGGACATTTTCTCTGCCGTAAACGCGAATGCGAAACCAAAGAATACAAAAAATTCTGCAAGCCCATCGGGCAATCCAGTACCATATCGCTTTCAGCTTTTCTTCGGGCATTTCTCTTTCACACAGCGTAAAACTTTTTCCACAACCTGCTCTAATGTTAGATTAGTGGTATCGATAACAATAGCATCGTCAGCCGGTTTCAATGGACCAACCGTTCGGCTTTCGTCATTTTTATCTCTTTCTTCTATGGCCGTTCGTGTCTGCTCCAGGCTTTCCATGCCTCCTTTCGCCTGAAGCTCAGCTCGTCTTCTTTTAGCCCTTTGGCACGAATCAGCCGTCAGATAGAACTTTATATCAGCGTCTTCAAACGCCACTGTGCCCTGGTCTCTTCCTTCGGTGACTATTTTTTTTGCCCCTTCCGCAAATTGCCTTTGCATCCGAACCAACTCAGCCCGCAGCGAAGCCTTTGAGGCAATATACCGGGCGTTGGCGGTAACCTCTGGATGCCTTATCTGCTCAGTAACATCCACCCCATTTATGCAAACCGTCATTTTATCCTGTTCGGCTGAGAACCGAAAGTTGCTCTTTTGCATAATCCTGAGCAATTCATCTTCATCATTCATATCTACGCCGGTCTGCATAGCGGCAAGCGTTACAGCCCGATACATCGCACCGGTATCAAGAAATGTCGCACCAAGCTTTTCTGCCAGCCGACGGGCGACGGTGCTCTTGCCGCTGGCAGCAGGCCCATCAATCGTAATAATCAAATCCGCCATCTAAGGAAGTTAGCAAGTTAGTTGATTGGTTAATTGGTTAATTAGTTCATTGTTTTTGACTTCACTAATTTGCTAATTCACTAATCAACTCAGCCTGAACTATTTACTAAGCTTGACAACAATAATACTTGTATCATCAATCTGGTCGGCAAGCCCGACAAACCGTCTCCTGTAAGCCAATATATTTTTAAGCATATGCTGAGCCGTGCCATCGGCAAATTTTTTTGCGGTCTCCAATAAATTTTCCCTGTCCCATAACTGGCCTTCAAAGTTAGCCACATCAATCAACCCATCGGTATAGAAAATCAAACAATCTCCGTTTTTCAGCTCAACAGTTTCAATTTCATATTTCGCCTTTTCGTCAACTCCAAGCACCAGTCCGCCTTTTTCCAAATCAACAAACTCGCCGTTTCTTATAAGCACAGCCGGCTCATGCCCACAATTACAATAGCTTACAATCTGTTCTTTAGCATCAACAACCGCGTAAAAGAGCGTGATAAATTCGCCATCACTGCATTCTCTGCAGGCCATTTTATTAAGTTTATTGATAGCCCCTTGGCTCCAGAAGATATTCGCAGCACACTGTAAATCTCTCTCCAGTAAATCACTGTTGCCGAATCGCTCACCAGGATCCAGCTGGACGTTATCATCGCCGTATTCGATATCCATATAAGCCCATAAGGCACCTCGAAACAAACTCATCATCAGCGCAGCGGGAATCCCTTTGCCTATCACATCAGCAATCGCTACTGCAACGCAACCGTCGGCAATCTGAAGAAAATCATAAAAATCGCCGCCAACATCAAAACAAGGAATGTAGGTAGCCGCAATATCTAATCCCACTATCTGTGGCGCCTTTTCCGGAATCATCTTTCGCTGGATAAAACCTGCCAGCCGCATTTGTTCAGCGGCTCGTGCTCCTTCAATAGCCCTGGCATATAGCTTAGCATTGGTTATCGCAACGGCACACTGCGAGGCAACCGCCCGCGCAAGGTTAATATCATCTTCTTCGAAGTGCATCGGCTTGGGACTATAAAGCCGAAGCACGCCAATCGGCTTATTCCTGAATTGCATGGCGACGGTAAGCTGGCTAACCAGGCCTTCATTAATGGTTGCCTCCTTGTATTTGACCCTGTCGTCGACCCGCATATCATCCAGCACCACCGCTTCGCCTGCAAAAGCAGCTTTGACCACGACATCATCTTTAGTAACCGGCCCTTTATTGCGGTATTCTTTGCTGAGCCCGTAAGTGCTTCGCATCTTCAAATCATTAGTTTGCTCATCCAGCAGACGTATTGAACAGGCCTTGACGCCGACGATTTTCACCGCCGCCTCTGCGAGTTTATCCAGCACCTCCTGAAGCGAGAACTCCCCCGCCACCAGCGTAGTAAGCTGGTAAATCTGCTCATCTCTTTCTAATTGTTTCTTTGTCTTTCTTGGCATAATGCTCTACTACTATAAAACCTCTCCCCGCTTTGGCGGAGTCAGGCAGGATTATACTCAACTTTAGGACACAAGTGAACCCAAATTTACATTATACTATCCAACGCTGAAATTGTTCATTTGCACCAATCGGTTGACAAAAGACCAATAGTGCTAAATAATCAATTAGAAATGGATAAGATAGCCAAACACATAATTTTCACGGGACAAGTTCAAGGTGTGGGTTTTCGCTTCACCGCTCAACGCATAGCTAATCGCTATCAGCTAACCGGCTTTGTCCGCAATTTGTACGATGGCACTGTTGAGATGCTCGCTCAAGGCTCTGAACAAGAGATAGATGACTGTATCAACGATATTAAAAACTCTTTTGCCGGCTACATACGAGAAACCATAATCAACGAAATACCAGCCGATCCGATGGATTCGGCAGGCTCACCACAAGAATACAAAGACTTCAGAATCACGTTTTGAGATTTTACGCTTCATCGTCGCCGTGCCGGTGACGGCTAAACCATTATTCTCCCAGGTGGCGGACGACGCCGAGCTTGCGAGGTACAATTAAATCCGCCTTTCTGGCCGGCTGGTCTTCTTTCATCTTGTAATTTACATCCATAATTTCAACAAATTCGGCTGTATAATCTTTTAACACTCCGCAATACTCCAACATCTTATCGCCCTTAATCATATCGAGGACAACTTTATGGCCGATATATCTTTCCAATAAAGGCTCATAAGAAGTCCCCACCGTACTTATCAATTCCTGCTGCATCTTGGACACATATTTATCCTGAGAAGATAATACTGCCCCTGCGGGAGTAGCTTTCTTAACTTGGCTCATCAACAGGCTCACCACCTCCATTACAGAGTCTCTTACCGTTTTAAAGATATTTTTTATTCTTCTTTTCATTCTCCTCAGGAACGTCGGGTGATATGTTCTTTTAAGCTCCTTTTCCCTTTCTTCTCTATTACGGTCGCTCAGCTCATCATGGAAGCGAATTAAAGCGGCGATGTTAGGATACTCCTGTTTATACAGGATATAGCTTGTTTCATCGTGTCCGTCTTCGTCTCTGTACTTTTCCGGATAGACAAATTCCAGGCCGGTATTTTCCACTCTCAACGTACCCCATATTATCTTACCGGAGGCATCTTCCAGCGTCACCATATCCCTGGAGAAATCTCTCAGGCATTTATCTCTGCTTACTCTTCTGACGAAAGCACCGACAATCGCAGCCAAAACAATGAAAATTATGGTTATAGCCGTAAAAGGAATAGGGACAGCAGCAATATGAACCATAAAAAACATCCCTTAATATTTAGCCCCCCAGTTTACTGGGGAGATTATGAGGATTTTGTTTAAACCTCCGCCAATATAACGGTATAATTTTTGCCGTAATATTCTGCGCATTTCGGGCAGGTAGTATAGAAAAAGTACATCTTTTTAATCTCTTTTGCTTTAGATGCGACGTAGTCTTTCATTTGTTTTGCCCATGTTCCGGCGTTTTTGTACGGCCCTTCAAAGACCTTAGTCAGAAAGGTCCCTGAAATTCTGGCCATTTCTGCCCCAGGCACATCCTTGCTCACCGCGATATAAATATCGGCACCCCATGAAGACTTCTCATCCGAAAGCATAAGAGGTTCAGGTGTAAGAGCTTCCGCCTTTTGAATCATTTCCATATTTCTTACAATCACCTTCCCGAAGTTAATAGGGATGTGCATAAAACTTCTGACATAGTCTTTAACAAATAATTTATCCTGGAAGGTTACTTCTTTCTCATCCCACGGCTCAGGATTAAACCTCGGACAACACCCAGTTTCCGAATTTTCATACAGTTTATCCATAATAATTCGTCCTTTCATCTACGATTGGAAACAAGTATAACACATAATCAATTTTTGTATAAACAGTAAACAGCATTCTGCGGTAAATTTATCAGAAGCAAGCCGGAGCAAAAGCGTCCCTAATGAGTATCTATACTTCAAAACCAAATGGCATCATGTTATAATTCTGTTTAATATATCATATTTATTTGTGGTTTTTACTATGGCGTTACCAGTAGTTGCGATAATTGGTCGACCGAATGTAGGCAAAAGCAGTCTCTTAAACGCCCTGGCTGGTGAGAGAATAAGCATAGTCGAGCCGACCGCAGGTGTTACGAGAGACCGTGTCAGCACCATCATTACAAGAGACATGCCAAAGACAGTCTATTTCGAGCTTATCGACACCGGCGGCTATGGAATAGTTGACTGCGACCAGCTAAGCAGTCACATCGAGCAGCAAATCCTGTGTGCGATAGAGTCGGCAAATCTTATCCTGTTTATGGTTGACATTCGCGATGGACTCGTACCACTTGATAAACAAATTGCTCAGCTCCTGCACAAACACGGCCTTGATGTTATCGGCGTCGCCAATAAAGCAGATCATGCCAAATTATTTACAGACGCTGCGGAATTCTCCAGCCTCGGCTTCGGTGAGTTCCTTTGCGTCTCAGCGAAGAACAACCTGAATAAAGCTGTCCTGCTCGACAAAATTTTTGAGAGGCTCTCGCATCTGAAAGCTACCAGGCCCGCGAAGCCGGTAATGAAACTGGCGATAGTCGGCAAACGCAACGTCGGCAAAAGTACGCTTCTAAATGCTATAGTCGGCTCCGAAAGAGTTATCGTCAGCGACAAGCCCGGCACAACAAGAGACTCTATAGATGTGCGATTTGAAAAAGACGGCCAAACTATTATTGTCATCGATACCGCAGGTATCAGAAAAAAAAGCAGGATGGCCGACAGCATTGAGTTTTATGGTTACGTACGTGCGACCGAATCTATCCGCCGAGCCGATGTCGTTCTGTTTTTGATCGATGCTTCTGAACCGGTCTCACAGGTCGATAAACAATTAGCCGGATTTATTATCCAGGAATATAAAAGCTGTATAATAGTAATCAACAAATGGGACCTGGCCAAGGACTCGGCTGTCACCAGCGATTATGAAAACTACCTGACAAAAATACTTCCCGGTTTAAGTTACGCACCGATAGCATTTACTACAGCAACAAAGTCAAAAAATATTCAGAGTCTTTTGGATTTAGCCACTGAAATTTTCAAGCAAACAACAACTCGGATACCTACCGCCAAACTAAATAAGGCATTTGAAGAAATTCTTGCTGAGGGTATTGGAACAGCCAGACGCCGAAGAGCCTTTGGGGGCAAATCCGCAAGAAGCTGGCCAAGCATTTACTATGCAAAGCAAATTGCTGTTAATCCAATTACAATACAGATGTCTGTAAATAATCCCAAAATATTTGATGAAAACTATCGCCGATTTATTGTAGGCAGGCTGCGGCAGCTTTTGCCCATGTCGGAGGTGCCGATTCTGCTGCTCGTACGCCGCAAATCTCGTAATAAATCCATTAAAAATCATGCGATAAAACACGAACGAGAAACCCGTAGCGCCAAAAGGCATCTTGACGATAAACTGCGGAGCTGAATATTTTTTGTATTTAGCACCCAAATTTATTTGGGGATTTTCAATTTTTTATGTTAAAGTTATTCGGGAGCATCGTATGTTAATAACGATTCTTTTTACCGCTGTGATTGCATTTTTGTTGGCCTATGTTTTCTATGGAAGATTTCTTGTAAAGCGTTACGAACTGGATAACAACCGGCCAACTCCCAGCCATACCGATTATGACGGCATTGACCGCGTTCCGGCACATAAGATGATATTGCTGGGCCATCATTTCGCCTCCATAGCCGGTGCAGCTCCAATAGTTGGTCCTATTATTGCTGGTTTGGTTTTCGGATGGATTCCTGTTCTTCTGTGGATTGTATTAGGCTCAATTTTCGTAGGCGGTGTAATCGACTTCTCTGCTCTTACCGCCTCCATCCGACACAATGCCCGCTCCATCGCAGAGATAGCCAAACAATATATGTCACCTGTGGCTTACAAACTCCTTTTGGCATTTATATGGCTGACGCTGGTCTATGTCCTAACTGTCTTTGCCGACCTGACTGCCATAACATTTGTTGACAACGGCGGCGTAGCCACTTCTTCGCTTTTGTTTATAGCTCTGGCGGTTGTCTTCGGATTGGCTATAAACAAATGGAAAATACCCATATTACAGGCCTCTTTGATATTTGTGCCATTAGTATTTGTCGCGGTTTGGCTCGGTCAACTAATACCTATCTCTGCTGATATAATGCCGCAGATTATTGCAGGCGAACCCAAGAAAACCTGGGCCCTGATTCTAATCGTTTACTGCTTTTTTGCCTCGACCACGCCGGTATGGATACTCCTGCAACCCCGTGACTATTTGTCCTCTTACCTGCTGTACGCCTCGGTGCTGACAGGTTTTGTGGGCATAATTTTAGGCGGATATGCTATCCATTATCCGGCTTTTACCACCTGGAGCGTCCCGCAAACAGGCACGTTGTTCCCCATCCTGTTTATTACGGTTGCCTGCGGAGCGTGCTCTGGTTTTCACTCCATTGTAGCTTCGGGGACATCCTCGAAACAGCTCAACAAAGAAACAGACGCACAAGCCATCGGTTATGGAGGAATGCTACTGGAAGGGGTTGTCGCAGTTATAGCTCTGAGCACTGTGATTATGCTGCCTAAAGGTAATGAGCTTACAGGTAAAGACCCTCTGGTAATCTATGGTACAGGTATTGCCAAATTCCTGTCTGTCCTCGGTATACCGGAGAAGCTGGGCTTTTCTTTTGGTTTATTGGCACTGTCTGCTTTTATCCTTACTACATTAGACACTGCTACCAGATTAGGCCGATATATCTTTGAAGAGCTGCTCGACCTTAAAGGTTCATGTTCGCGCTATGTCTCTACGTTAGCTACTCTGGCATTGCCGACCATATTCGTTTTAATAAATCTCAAGGACCCCAACGGTAATCCGATACCTGCCTGGAGGGCAATCTGGCCGGTCTTCGGCACAAGCAACCAGCTTTTGGCTGGACTGGTTGCTTTGGTGATTGCGGTATGGCTGAAAAAAACCGGCAGAAAGCTGGGATTTATTCTCGGTCCCGTCTTTTTTATGAATATAGTAACCGTTTGGGCATTAGTGCTGCTGTTGCGTCAATATCGGTTTTCCGTAATAGGAATCATCGCTGCTATATTATTATTGCTGGCTGTAGTATTGATAATTGAAGCATACAAAACGGTAAGAAAACACCTTCTTGCTGATTAGTTAAATCGGCCATCGGCAGACTCACCAACTACTCAGTCTCAGTAGCAAGAGGCACAAGTTTGAAGATGGCCTGGACACGGGGTTGGTTCAATTTTATCTCATCTTTACTAACAGACTCCTCTGGGAAATTGTATACCAGCTCTCTGCGACCCTCCTCAGATTTCAGGAAGATGTCCTCGTCGTCAATCTCCAATATCACCTGATAGCGCATAGCTTCGTAGGCTTGCTTAGCAGCTGGTGTGGCTCTGATTGAAATAGCTCCTATCACTTGAGGTGTGTTCTTTATCTCTACTCTGTACCTGCCCTCCAGGTTCAAACTCTTCGCAATACCAAGTCTGGGCGCCTTTATTGTCGCCTCACTTAACATATCCGGCTCCGGCGGCATCTTGATTCGTACAGCAGTCGCAGCTTCTCTTATCTGGTCGTCGGCTAACACAACATAAGGTCTTTTCTCAAAAGGAGTCAGTCTCGCTTGTTCAATCTCTCCGCGTGTCAACCGAACCTGAGCTGTTCTTCTGCCTTCAGGCACAAACATATCAATTTTTGACGGTTCGATGCTTATAGACTTTAAGGAAATGCCATTTTCATCAAGACACTCAACAGTCAGCGACTTTTTAACAAGCTCAACAACATTTACACTTAACAACTGCGGCTCACAGGATTCGATTTTGAGCCCAAACTGTTTTAATTCTTTATCTTTCTGTAAGAATGGCAGCAGCCTTAAGTCATAATTGCCGGGCTTATTCATTCCTTCCTTTACAATATCAAAGTCAAACCTGCGTATTTGCCCATCTCTCAATCTTCTGCTTTCACCGGCAATTGCGGCATGGGGACCTGAAAGCGTAATTTTAATGTCGGCTGAAGAGGCCTGCTCGAAGCTTACCCAAAGTTTTAGATCGGCCGATACATCTATAATAATAACAGCAGACCTGTCCGGCAATGTTTCATCCAGCGCCAGATCAGCCCATATCCAGATCAAAACCGTCAGGAATATCACAATTGCTATTTTGCCGAATTTGATCTTTCTTGCCATTGTACTTCGTATTATTTATCTTGTATTTTAATCCCAATTTACGATAGCGCAGCCGCGAGCGATTTTCGTAACGTGGATTCATCTACATTCCGGTTAAGCACTCCGTTTTCTGCTATTGAGATGATACCAGTTTCTTCACTTACGACCAAACATGTGGCGTCTGAACCTGTAGTTATGCCTATAGCAGCCCGGTGACGGGAGCCAAGCTCAACGCCGTCCACACTACCAATCTCAGCTAAAGGGAGCTGCACCCCAGCAGCAAGCAATCTATCACCTCGAATTACAACAGCCATATCGTGAAGGACCGTGCCGGGGAAAAAAATGGTCTTGATTAGTTCCGATGTAATCTTCGCGTCTATCGTGACGCCGGTCCCTATGAACTCACCGAGCGCGACGTGCTTCTCAATAACAATAATCGCCCCCGTACGAGCGGCGGAAAGGTGCCCTGCAGCGGTTACTATCTCTTCTATGGTTCTTGAGAGTTGGTGGGAACGGCCTGCCCAGAAGCGGGACCCGCCTATTCTTATAAGTGCTCTACGAATCTCCGGCTGAAAACCGGCGACCGCGATAATCAAAACACCGATCAGAAAACCCCGGTAAAGATATTGAAGCCTAGGAAACTCCAGCTGCGCTACGACTAAGTTCAGGATAAGAACGCCCACAACGAGAATGAATAAGACACCCCGGAATAATCTTTCTCCACGAGTGCCTTCGAGAAAATCGACAAGCCAATAAACTACAATGCCGATGAGAAATAGCTCAATAAAAACACGCCACCAATCATAACCTGCCACCCGGTTGAAATAATCAATGAACGTCTCCACAAATCAAATCCCTTTGTTCTCATTGTGCGTCATGCGTGATACGTATTGCGCCAAAACTAACGCGTTACGATATACACAGAACACAATACAAATTATGGTATCCTTTTATCGGTAAGCTTGCTGGGCTCATCAAGGAGAAAGACCCTGTCTACATCTGCCATCATCTCCTGCCGGTTAACACGAAGAACACGCTTATGCCTTCGATGTCCTTCAGCAGTAGTTTCGCCCAACTGATTGCAAAAACCGCATCCGTAAGGCATGAAAACCAAAACACATAAAACAATAGTCAAAATAATACTACACAAAGACATAGAGCCGCTCTTCATCATTTCCCCTTTCGAAATCCCAACAAGCCGGCTGTACTTTTATACACAAATTTTTCATAGACTACGCGATTGTTATTATAGCAGGGCGTAACACCCTTGTCAACGCAAAAAGCCGAGTTACATATATTTACAGGCATCAAAGTTCCAGGGAATCATTTGTAATAATGCTAATAATATGTTAAAATGACTTTTTAATGGTCGGCAAAGTTTAGCCATCGCCGGCACGGCGATGATTAAACGGGACAAAAAATGGATTTTCAAACGCATACAACGATTCAAAGCCATACAATAACTATTGTGCCCCGGTACGCGGAAACCGACAAAGGTGGCGTCGTCCACCATAGTGTTTATCCGGTCTGGTTTGAAATGGGCCGAACAGAGCTTCTGCGGGCCAATGGGCTGGCGTATAAAGACCTTGAGGAGGCCGGCGTTTTCTTCGTCGTTGCCGAGCTACACATAAAATATCGCCGAGCCGCTCGGTACGATGAGCAGCTTGAATTAGAAACAGTTTGCTCAGCGGTTACCGCCAGCAAGGTAGAACACACCTATCAATTAAGGCGTTCTTGCGATGGGATAATCTTGGCTGAAGGCTCAAGTATTCTTGCCTGCGTCGACGCTGAAGGGAAAATCCACCGAATACCTGAATTCATGTATCCTGAGAATCAGTAGATAGAACACAGGAAACAGAATAATTCTGAAAGCAAGCCATTGACTCCTGAATTTTATCCTGATATGTCAAGTCTGTGCATTTTCATATTGAAAAACCTGTTCAACCGAGACATTGAAGGTTCGTGCTATTTTAAAGGCCAGGGGTAGTGATGGGGCGTATTTGCCGGCTTCGATGGCGATAATCGTCTGGCGTGTTACGCCCACCTTATCCGCCAACTGCTCCTGCGTCATCTCGCTGTTTTCAAAACGTAGCCGACGAATCTGATTCTTCAGTTCATTTTGCGCCATTTTTGTCCCTCCAGCCATACTGAATGAGAATTGCTATAGATTGCGCAAAAGCCTGGCAGAATCCGGCTCCAATAAGCAGCACCGGGCACCATGTCACTGGTATCGATGCTTCCTCGCCCAGGATGCCAATCGGGAGGAAAGACATCAGAATGACATACAAATACACAGCGCCGAAGCCGGCTAAGTTAGCATTTTTCTCAATCAGCTTATCTCGTTCGTCGAATGTAATGGTGCCTTTATCCTTTTTAAAGCAGGTAATCGATATAATCCCCCCACTACCAGCAATAAAAACTGGAAAAAGAAAGGCAATTTTGGGAACACCCACATCGAAACATCGCATTACGATTAATATAATGCCAAGAAACAGACCGAGCGAAAATGTGATGACCATAGTTAAGGATATTTTCTGTGCTCTATTCATGATTTTTCTCCTAATACTCCCCGGCCATACTGAAACAAAACCGTCAGGGATAGAACAAGCACGAAGGCAACCAAAACAAAGTAAATTATGGCAGATAGCTCATCCATCGTGATGGACACGGTACTTTGCAGACCAAGGATAAAGAGCGCTACAACGAAGGTCACACCCAATATTCCGGCGAGCAAGATAAAGCTGGCTAATAAGGCTCTCTTAATGATCCGTTTATCGCGTTCGTCCATGTCGACTCCGCGCGGGCCCTTCTTTCTCTCAAGGAAGTAAACGGGTACGAGCAAAAGACCTCCCCAGACCGCTGAGACCAGCAATTTTATCGGCCAGCCGACAATCGTATCAATCAGGTCGAAGATAACTATCCCCGCCAGTAACAATGACAGCAACACGCCGTACAAAGCTCCTTTTTGTGTCTTATTCATTGCCTTTACCTCCACAGCGATACTGGATAAGTGCAGCGATAGAGGAAACCAACAAATAGGCGAAGTAAGCCAAATATACCAAGGAGGGCAGGAAATAGACGTTGATAGACCCAAGTGGCCTGATCACGATCAGGATCATGACCGCACTACCCAGGAAGACGAACGCAGCTATGCCGCCAATAATCAGAGACCGGCGTTCAATGTGCATGTCTCGTTCGTCACATCTCCTCTTCCAACCCCACTGCAAGATGACAACCAGGATCAAGGGAATCGTGCATAGAAGTCCCAGCACCCGAAGCGCTGTGTGATCCTCCGTATCTGCCATGTTCAGGTCATTGATCTTTATCAGGGCAAGTGCGCCAGCCATGACCAGTAGCCCCGCCAAAGACACTACAAGGTTATGCCATGTTCTTTTTTGTGCCTTATTCATGATTTTTCTCCTCTTGCTCCCCAGCCATACTGAACCAGTATCGCTAACGAGTAGAAAAAGAACTGAGTGACAAAGGTGCCTATCCATATCTGTGGAAGCCACTTAACGGATATCGATGCTTTTGGGCCAAAAACGAAAAATGGAGTCATGCAGGCACAACATGTGAACAGAAAGGCAGCGGCAAAGCCGGCGTGAGCAGCCTTTTCTTTGATAATCGCGTCACGTTCATCGAATGCCACCTTCCCTTTATCTTTCTTGACGAAAACAGAAGTAAGACCGCCAAGACCCGCCAGACTCATTAAAGAGAAACCATATACTGCCTTAGGTATACCCAGCATCGTGTACATAAAACACACAGTGATCACGCTCAATACAAAGGCAATTAGTGTAGCGATCACATGCCCCCAAGCGATTTTCTGTGCTCGATTCATGATATTTCTCCTTCTCAACCTCAAATCCGGCTCACTGAATGTATTGTAAACCATACCTAATGTAATGTATACTTTACATATTGTCAAGCTATCTTTACATTTTTTCTGAAAATATTTTGAAAAAATTTTCTGTTGTAGTAATCCTCTGGTCTCTCTCCTCACACAATTCCGATATATAAATCAAGATGAAAATTACGACTTATCCTCAATCTGAGCCGAAAAAATGCCCGTTTTGTGCCGAGACTATTCAGGCTGCGGCTATCAAGTGCCGATTTTGCGGTGAATTTTTAGACGGCAGCCATGCAAGAGACGAGCAAGTCGGCATAGAAACAAATTCGCCCTCATCTGAGGAAATGCAACTCTCGGATGAGGTTCTATTCAGAGGCAGGCCATCTCTTTTGTCTATAGCTGGCTCATTAACTCGATGGCTGGTTATTTTAGTCGCAGGTGGCCTTTTACTATACTTTCCACTTGAAAATATGTCAGGAGACTTGGTGGGTTTGAAGCTGACAGGTAACCAGGTTCTGACGTTTGGACGATACAGAGTTTTAACCGGCGCCGGACTTGCAGGAATTGCTTCATTTTTCCTGTTGATTAAGATAATCAGAATTAAATCAATATGTTATGAAATTACACCCAATAGAATTGAGTGGTCGCGAGGTGTTTTAAACAGAAAGTATGACAATTTAGATATGTACCGTGTTGTTGACCTGAAGCTTCGCAGAAGCTTGTTTGACTGCATGGCAGGAGTAGGCACGGTGATTCTGATAACAAGAGATAAAACCGACCCTGAATTTGTATTTGAAAAGATGCGAAGAGCACGGAAACTCTACAATGTTATCAAAAAAGCCAGCCTTGAAGCAGCCATTCGAGGTGGCGTTGTACATATGGAACAGGGTTAACACCGGCTATAAGGATTTCAAATCAGATATTTGCAATTAGGCATCTCTTGCGTGTTCGTGTTGAAGCAATTTTGCTTTTAGGTTTTTTCCGCCTGGTGCGGAGAAGCCGCCGATTTTTCCGTTGCTGCGAATAACACGGTGACAGGGAATAATCAGAGGCAGTGGATTTTTAGCCAGAGCATTACCCACGGCTCTTACTGTGGTGGGTCGGCCTAATCTCTTAGCCAAAGCCAAATAAGTTATTTTTTGCCCAAATTTTATATCCCTGCAAATAGTCAGAACTGAGCATGCAAATGAGCTGAATCCATCCAACTCTATTGGAATGTCCCGGCTAAAATTTACACAAACACCTTCAAAATAAGCGGTTATCTGCGCCTGAAGCGCCTTGAAAAGGTTTTTGTCGAACTGGACACGTGATACTCGATGCTCGTTGCTTGACGCTCGATTCAGTAGCGAAGGCATCTTTAGGAGATGGAATTTTATCCTCTCAGGATCGGACAGAGGCAGGCAGGTTCGCCACAGCGTATTGTCCGCCCCTGCAAGTCCAAAGTAGCCCCACTCGGTCCTGAAAATCGTATATTTTAACGATTTCTGCATTTTTACAGCCATTACAGTTAAAAATATCATTTGTAGTAAGCCAAATTTATTGACGCAAGGGCAAAATTCTGTTAAATGATTTAGTTTTTACAAAAAAGAAGAAAAACCTCACATAAAACGTGTATGGTATGAACTCCCAAATAAAGTGGGGAGCTAAACATTTTGTTGATTGTAACTTATGTCGCTTGAAAACTTGCGAAAACGCATAGACGAAATCGATTATCAGCTTGTGCAGTTGCTCAATGAGCGTGCACGCGTCGTGGTAGAGATAGGAAAGCTAAAGAACAAGACCGACAAACCTATCTACGCACCAGATCGTGAGAAGGAGGTCTTAGCTAAAGTAACACAAGCCAATAAAGGCCCCCTGCCAGACAAAACTCTCGTGGCCATCTGGCGTGAGTTGATGAGCGGCTCTTTCGCGCTGGAAAAGCCGTTGCGAATCGGATACCTCGGCCCGGGCGGCAGCTTCAGCCACACAGCCGCTATGCTCAAATTCGGTCAAAGTGTCGAATATGAGCCATTGCCGGATATTACAAGCATCTTTGAAGAAGTAAGCAAAGGTCATTGCGACTTAGGAGTCGTCCCTGTGGAAAACACCACCGGCGGCGGCGTAATAGAGACGCTTGACGCCTTCATAGATTCAGATGTCAAGGTTTGCGCTGAAGTGCTAATGGCGATCCATCATAATCTATTGGCAAACTGCTCGCTGCCAGAGATCGAGAAGATTTACTCAAAACCGGAGGTATTCGCACAGTGCCGAAACTGGCTAAGTGCCACCCTTAAGGATGCTCAGACAATTGCCGTTGCCTCGACAGCCAAGGCGGCTCAAATGGCTGCCACCGAGCCGAGCGCTGCAGCGATTGGCTCAAAAGTAGCTGCGGAGTTATATGGGCTAAAAATTGTCTGTGAAAATATTGAGGATATTGCCAATAATATAACCAGATTTCTCGTGGTCAGCCGTGAAGATGCAAAACTGACAGGTGAAGATAAGACCGCTATATTGTTTAGCACCGCTCATAAGGCCGGAGCCTTAGCGGATGTGCTTGAAGTTTTCAAGCGATATAATATTAATCTGACAAATATAGAGTCCAGACCCAGCAAGAAAAGACAATGGGAATACTATTTCTTCATGGATTTTGTGGGACATAGAACTGACGAAAAGGTCCAAAAGGGACTGGAAGAGGCATGTAAGCATTGCCTGCAGTTGTCGGTATTAGGCAGCTTCCCAAGAGCAATGGAGCTGCTTTGATCACAGACTGTGCGGTAAGCCAAAAACACAGGAGAATATAATGAGAAAGCCATTTGTAGCCGGTAACTGGAAAATGAATACTGACACTCATACAAGCGTGGATTTGTCTAAGCGTATTGCCACCGGCTCCTCGGATGTAGCGGGTCATAGTGTTACCATAGCTGTTTGTCCGCCTTTTACTTACTTGCAGTCTGTGACTAAGGCCCTTAGCGCATCGCACATTGCGGTCGGTGCACAGGATGTTTATTTTGAATCTAACGGCGCTTTTACCGGTGAAATAAGCCCATTTATGCTCAAAGATATCGGGTGCACGTATGTCCTATGCGGCCACTCAGAACGCCGACATGTAATAGGCGAGACGGACGATTTGATAAATAAGAAAGTTACTGCTGCTATTGCAGGCGGACTTTTGCCGATATTATGTGTAGGCGAGCTGCTTAGCGAACGGGACGCCGGGCAAACAGAACAAGTGGTGAGCCAGCAGCTTAAAAAAGGTCTGGCTGGATTAAGCTATGAAAAAGCCTCCGCTGTGGCTATAGCCTATGAGCCCGTCTGGGCCATCGGAACAGGCAGGACCGCAACGCCGCAGCAGGCTCAGGAAGTGCACGACTTTATACGAATGCTGCTTGCCCAGATGTATGACGACCAGTTGACCGACGAAATCCGCATCCTATACGGTGGTTCTGCAAAACCCGACAACGCAGAGGACCTGATGAGTCAGGATGATGTAGATGGATTATTGGTAGGCGGGGCAAGTTTGAATGCGGATGATTTCCTCTCTATAATCCGCGCAGCAGTCTGATTGAAAGGGACGCTAATATGATTATATCACCGTTATTGGCAGTAAGTTTGATTATGAAGGTCGTTGCTGTCCTTTTCGTGCTCTGCTCAATAATTCTGATTCTTGTTATTTTAATTCAAAAAGGCAGAGGCGGTGGCTTGAATGCCGCATTGGGAGGAGCTATGGCCAGCGGCATTTTAGGCTCCAAAACCGGCGACTTTCTGACATGGGTTACAATAGCTCTTGTGGGCGTTTTCCTAGGGATCGCGGTTCTAATGGCTAAATTCTATAAACCCACTGTTAGCGAATTCGGCACAGAGCAGATAAGTAAACAAAAGTTACCAACAGAATCGCCACCACTCGCATCAACCGACGCCAATGAGGTACGAACAACCGATGCTAATGAAATAACCAATGTCAAAAAAACCACCAATACAAATAACAGTATCGACGTCGGTACAAGTACCGATGCCAACGAAGCTGCCAATACAAATACCACTGGCGGTTAATCTCATAGTGCGCGGCCTGTGATACTTCGCACAAAAAGAAAAACGCGACACGAAGTGAAAGTTTAGGCTATGATAAACAGTATGACCGGCTACGGTGAAGCTGAGGGTGAGGTTAACGGTGTAAGCTACGTTGTCGAGATTAAGACGGTCAATAACCGCTACCTGAAGACCAATATAAAACTCCCGGAGGCAGTGGCGTTCCTGGAGGAAGATATTGATAAACTTCTACGAAACAATTTATCCCGTGGGACAATAAACTGTGTGCTCAAGCTAAAACAAATAGCACCAACAAGTGCATTGTTTGATATAGACGAGACGGCCTTACAGGTCATTATAGAGAGATTGAACCGCATCAAGTCGTTAAGTAATATTAGTGGGACAATCGATATTGGTGGCTTATTAAATTTGCCCGGTATTATTCGCCCTGTGCTGCCGGATGAAGAAGCATCCGAGACAATTAAAAATGCTACCTTAGACATCACGCAAGAGGCAATAGACAAGCTCAAACAAATGCGAGCCGCCGAAGGCAGAGCTTTGGAAGCCGATTTGAAAAGCCACTGTAAAGCAATAAGGCAGGGCCTTGAACAAATCCGCAGCCGAAGCACCGCTGTTATACAGGAATATACGAAGAGGCTAAAAAAGAGAGTTGACGAGCTGCTAGCCAAGGCAAAACTGAAATTGGATGAAGAAACATTGGCCAGAGAGGTTGCGGTCCTCGCAGACCGGTCTGATATATCTGAAGAGATTGCCCGGTTGGATTCCCATTTGGCGAGGTTTGCCGAGAGTTACCAGGCAAACGACCAGGCTGGACGAAGATTAGAATTTATCAGTCAGGAAATGCTCAGAGAAGCGAATACTATCGCCAGCAAGGCTTTCGATTCAGAGATTATCCGTCACGTGGTTGACATTAAATGCGAGATAGACCGCATTAAAGAACAGGTTCAGAATTTAGAATAGAAAACGATATGCAAGATACAAACAAAAAAGGCAAAATGGTGATAGTCAGCGGCCCATCGGGCGTCGGTAAAAGCACTATCTGTAAGGAAGTAGCTAACCGACTGAATAATGTTTACCTCAGCATCTCAGTTACAACTCGTCCCAGAAGCAAAAACGAAGTTCACGGACGTGATTATTGGTTTATATCGGAACAAGATTTCCAGGATCGTGTTAATAAGGGACAACTTCTGGAATATGCCGAGGTCTTCGGCCATCTATACGGGACGCCGAAGGATAAGGTCGAGGAGGCGCTGCAAACCGGTAAAATAGTCATTCTGGAAATCGATGTTCAAGGTGCCAAAAAAGCAAAGGCGATTTACCCGGACGCGATAATGATTTTTATTTTGCCGCCAAGCGGAAAGGTCTTGGCAGAACGTATGGACCGAAGGGGGAGGGAAGACTCGAAAAAAGCAGAAGAAAGATTGGGCGAAGCAGGCAGTGAAATCGCAGCTGCTTGGCAATATTACCAGCACATGGTTATAAACGAGGATTTACAACAAGCCATAGAAGAAGTAACACAAATGATAAAGGGAGTTCTACTTAACCAAAGGTCGCTAAATGAGAACCAGTAAACAAAAGTCAGGAGAAATAATGTTAGACGAGCTAAAGAGTGATAAAATAGTCAATAAAGTTGGTGGCAGATTCAAATTAGCAGCACTGATTCAAAAACGAATGGACGAATTACTACAGGGTTCCCGGCCCCTCATTGAAGACGCCACCGGCAAAACAATGCTGGAGATTGTAGTTCAGGAAATCCTGCAAGACAAGATCGCTATCGATGGAGTACCACTTGATGACAACTCCCAAGAAGGAGACTCAGAGCAAGCTGGAAAGATTAAAAGCAACGATTAGCGGAGGAAAACCACAAATAAATTTGGGACTAATATTTAGTCCACCGGAGGCAAATTCACAAATCGAAAATAGAGGATGCTTGAAAATCTAAATATCCTGTTAGGTGTTAGCGGCGGAATTGCCGCATATAAGGTGGTCGATTTGGCCAGCAAACTGACCTCTGCAAGTGTCAAAGTAACAACAGTAATGACCGAGGCTGCCTGCCAGCTCGTTGGGCCAAAGAGTTTTGAAGCTGTCACCTGCTCATCGGTTTATACCAATCTGTGGGCTAATCATGTTTTTCACCACGAAAAACCAGGCCATATAAATCTTGCCGAATGGGCTGATATTGTCGTTGTGGCACCTGCAACTGCGAATATAATAGGTAAAATCGCCAACGGCATCTGCGATGATTTGCTAAGCACAACACTTTGTGCATGTTGGCCATTGATTAAATCGGGATGTGCACTTTTAGCTCCCGCGATGAACAATAATATGTGGGACAATCCGGTGGTTCAGCATAACGTCGAGATAGTTTCGCAGATGGGCTTTGAGCTGATAGGCCCTGTCAAGGGACGTCTTGCCTGCGGCACCGAAGCTATCGGCAGAATGGCTGAACCTCAGGATATTTTCAAAGCCATTGAAAAAATCGCTTCAAAAATTAAACGCAGAAGATAGAAGACAGAATTCTGGTTTCTGAACTCTGTATTTTTTTGAAATATGCGAATCCTAATCACAGCAGGTGGTACACGAGAATACATCGACCCGGTTCGTTTCATTTCCAACGCCAGCAGCGGCAAAATGGGACTTGCCCTTACCCGTGCGGCTCTGAAAGCCGGACACAAAGTAACACTCATCATAGCAAATTCTAAATCCGAAATCCGAAATCCGAAACTAAAAGCCATCAAAGTAGAAACCACCAACCAAATGTTCGATGCGATAAAGAAGTGTTTCCCCAAATGTAATTGCTTGATTATGGCTGCTGCCGTGGCAGACTATACGCCGGCTCACCCGAGTAAAACTAAAATAAAAAGAGCAGACAAATCCTTAACTCTCAAATTAAAACCAACAATTGATATTCTAAAATGGGCAGGAAAACACAAAAAGGAAGGTCAAATGGTTGTTGGCTTTGCTCTTGAGGATAGAAACCCGCGAACAAACGCGGAGAAAAAACTCAAGGAAAAGAATCTTGATATGATAATCGCCAACCCTCCTTCTGCAATCGGCGCCGAGAAGGCAACCGTTCAAATAAAGACACGAAGCTCTAACTGGAGTAAAATCAAAAACACAACAAAAGCTACCATGGCCGAAAAAATCATCCGGATAGTAGAGCAATCCATAAAAAGAGCTGATTAAAGCAAAACGCAAAAAACCTACCAATCCTAACATCAAAACCAATAGTCAGATACTCACATATATTAAATAAATACCCTTGCAATTAAACCAATATCATGGTCGGTTATGAAAGGCAGATTTGGCAGCAGTGGTTTGTATAAAGCTGTAAGGTATTTTCAGAAAAGAATTTAAGAAACGCGCCCGGCAGGACTCGAACCTGCAACCTTCGGATTCGAAGTCCGTCACTCTATCCGATTGAGCTACGGGCGCGAGCGTTATTAAGTGCTCTTAATGTAATAATTCACAAGTAGAACTGTCAACTTTTTTAGTTGGTCGAAGAAATACATATATTTAATATACGTCTTTTTATATAGGTTACCCTCGCAGAGGTTTACCATTTATGAGTTAGTTCGCGTCATTAAAATATATGCTTGCTTTCGCTATCGGTAGATAAAAAAGGGCTATCCGCCGCTGGCGGATGAATGAGCGGATATACACATAAGCCGCCATAATAAATCGAAATACAAAATCAAACATCTTTAGTTATTACAAATGACCAATACATTAAAAAAATTTACTTCTACCAGACGCTATGTAGTACAGAAGCTTGGCAATATTGAACAAAAAACGCCGAACAACAGTACTAATGAGATTATCTGCAGATTAATAACATCAAAATAATATAAACAAAATTAATTATATGTTTAGCAGGATTGATGTTGGAAATGTTTCGAAAAATACCCGCATACAGTAGCATTACTCTTAACTTCAGCTATAACAAGGTCTTATACTACACAGTTTAGCGACCGTTGATGTATAGCATAGTGCTACTCTTGACGAAATCACTTTTATAGGTTATAATCAAGTTTTAATGGTGAAATCTACAAAAACAACCGGAAAGAAACGAACAGTTAAAAGTTCATCCAAGCTCACCGTAGTCAAGCCTAAAAAGGCTTTTCGTAGCTATAATGAAGCTATTAGCTACCTTTATAACAAGACCGACTACGAGAAGGAGCAAAATCTGCGCTATAACGTTACAACATTTAACCTCGACAGGATGAAAAAACTGCTGTCGCTGGTCGGCAATCCTCACAAAAAAATTCAAACAGTCCATATAGCCGGCACGAAAGGAAAAGGCTCGACTGCTACGATGCTGGCCAAGATGCTCGAGGCAAACGGCTACACTGTCGGATTATATACCTCGCCGCACGTTGTGCATTTGCATGAGCGGATTGCAGTTAATTCACAGATGATCAGCGATCAACAAATGTTTGACCTAATGAACCGCATCTACGCACCGATTGAGAAATTATCAAAGACAGACCCGCCGACTTTCTTTGAAATTATGACGGCATTGGCGTTTATGCACTTTGTCGATATGTGTGTTGATATTGGGGTAATTGAAACAGGTTTGGGCGGCAGACTGGACAGCACCAATGTTATTGAGCCGAAGGTGGTCGGCATAACCAGCCTGAGTATTGACCATAAGCAGCAATTAGGCACAACTATCGACAGTATCGCTAAAGAAAAAGCTGGAATTTTCAAGCGCGGCGTGCCCGCAATTACTGTCGAGCAGGAGCCGGCGGCTATGCGCGTCCTGAAATCCGAAGCTATGGCAATCAAGGCACCGCTGAGTATAACCGGCGTAGATATTGATTTTTCATATCGATTTGAAACCTCGCGGGAGCACGGCCCACACACAAGAATATGCCTGACCACGCCTACAAGCAAATTTGAACATCTACGGGTGCCGTTGCATGGCCGACATCAAGCAATTAACTGTGGCTTGGCTCTTGCTATGCTGGATCGACTCAAAGCAGATGGCTACAATATAGACAATGAAAAGGCCACTGAGGGTCTTAACAAGGTGAGATTAGCCGGCCGAATGGAAATGATTTGCCAAGACCCAAGAATTATGATCGATGCGGCCCATAATGCTGCAAGCATTCGGGCTCTTATACACGCTATAGGCCAAAACATTCCTTATGATTCGATGGTGGTAATCTTCGGCTGCAACAACGATAAAGATGTTGAGGGTATGCTGCAAGAACTACAATATGGGGCTGACAAAGTGATTTTTACTCGCAGCAATTCGGCCAAAGCTATGTCTCCACAAGACTTGGCTGATATTTACACGGAAATTTGTGGCAAGATGTACCAGACGGCTTTTAGCTTAGATGAGGCGCTGCGACTTGCCGGTAGCGCCATCAGTAGAGAAGATCTGATTTGCATTACGGGCAGTTTCTATCTGATCGGCCAGGCTAAAATGCGCTTCAAACCGAAAGAGGAAATTCTGACGGTTTGATTAGTGAATTAGACGGTGGTTAATTGGTTTTTCACTATCTAATCCATTACTTCTCTAATACACTAATTCGCTAACTAACTAGTCTACTTTTCCTGCAATGGAGAAAGACATGCTTGCTTGCGGTGTGCCGCCGTAGGCACCCATATTGATTCTGCCGCCGTTGGGGGAAGGCTCGTCGCCAACAGGGCCTTCGGATCACCAGCCTCTACAACAGGAGCACGATTACCAACAACTATCATTACACTATCGGGCGCACTGTCACTGTCGCCGTCGGATACGGTAAGCTCAAATATGTAAACATCTTCGACAGCAGGTACGAAATTGGGCTCCGCAGTATAAGGATTTACAAGACTTACGTTCGGACCGCTAATCTGTTGCCACTGATAGGAAATGCTATCGCCGCTATCAAGATCGTAGGAACCGGTGCCATCAAGGGTAACATACGCGACAATTGTATCAAAGTACTGGTCGTCTCCTGCATCCGCTACGGGTCGGGCATTAGCGGCAACCTCATCCGCGCCGATATCGGCCCGTGCACCCATCACGGCAAATTCGCCATCAATGTCACGCTGCCATGGATAGGCAACATAATTCGGGTCTCCTGCGTCACAACAAGGGGAATAGACAGCGATGCTATAGTTCTCTCTGAAACACGGGTTTTGGGATATATTGCCACCAAGATCGGTCATGTCAGCCGATTCGTCGTAAATAAGCTGGCCGATATTATTGTCTACCAATACATAATTACCCGGCACATTGCCCCAAACATTGTTGAATGTAAAAGAAGAATCACTACAATCTCCATCCAGCAGTACTCCACCTCCGGATTTGGCATTGCAGATGCTATTATTTAATATAATTGTCTGATCGAAATCTGGATCGCATGCCGCGTAAAGATTGCCAGCCAAGCCTCCTCCACCACCAAGGCTCGCATCGTTACTCACAATGGTATTGTTAATTAAATGTCCCCCGAAAATAATAACCCCGCCGCCGACCAAGGCTGAATTACTATATATTAAATTATTGCAAATCTTCACGTCTCCCATATATGCCATTATGCCCGCACCAGCGTACGCAGAATTGTCCTTAATTATATTGCGAGTGATTATTGCGCCGGATTCCAAACAACCGATTCCGCCTCCATAGCCTATTTGCCACTGCTCAGGATCATTTCCTTCCATTTCGATCGGGCCGTTATTGCCGGTAATCACATTACACGTAATGGTCGGCGAAGCATTTAAGCAATAAATACCAGCTCCCCAAAAAATATAGGCCGCGTCCAGAATTGTAGTATTGGTTGTCCCGTATCCGCGGGTGATAGTAAAACCGCTCAGAACTGCTTCAGAACTCTCGCCATTTTCAAAGGTTACTACACTGCCAATACTGCTAAGATTTCCTCTCTCCTTCAGTTTTGCCCTGATAATGGTAGTGGCGACAACTTCAGGATTGTTTGGGTCTGTGCTGGTAACGACAATGTTCTTGCCGAGAAAATTGATATTCTCAAGATATGTACCGGGAGCAACAACGACCACATCACCATCATTACTGTCGTTGATTGCCTGCTGAATAGTTGCATAGTTGACCGTGACCAGACGAGTTTCTGCTGGTGCCAGCCTTATTGCAACCGAGAACAGGATAAGACTTAGTAGGATTGCCCTTTTCATTCTTTTTGCCCTTTCCTGTATGCTTAACTGGTAAGTT
>Ga0307435_1000223_pt1 | contig 24934 bp, 26 predicted proteins | sample SalMarWE160470MG_FD_202164 | JGI IMG/M metagenome (GOLD analysis project Ga0307435, IMG submission 202164) | Salt marsh sediment microbial communities from the Plum Island Ecosystem LTER, Massachusetts, United States - WE1604-70 | ecosystem: Environmental > Aquatic > Marine > Intertidal zone >... | reverse complement strand
TATTCAGGTAGATAGGCTATCCTTCGACCATGCTCAGGATGGTGAGTCGTTCGACTTTGCTCACGACCATGAGCTTGTCGAATGGCTTGTCGAACCATAGGCTGAAGACTGTTAGGAAAAAACGGGGATACAGCGCATTGTGAAGCCATGTTTGGTACGACAAGTTGCTGTTTCTTCAACAAAGTGCGGCACTAGTGCTCTTCTAACCACTTTAAGCCTTCAGTCTAAATCCCGCCGAAGGCGGGACTGACTACGTGAGTAGTCACGATGCAAAGAGAGAATGACATGGCGTGGTGCTCCCCTTTCGGCGTTTCGGGAGCGCCATGCTCGGAGATGAGATTCGCTTTTGATCCTCATTGCATCACCCACCGGCGATCATAAGGATTATGGTGAGCACATCGCCGTCTTTGACCGGCATAGCCAGTTCCTCCGGGTAGGAGGTTTTCGCGTTGACATAGATTTCAATATAGTTAAGCAATTTACCTTTTTTGTCAAAAAGCTTTGATTCAATGGCCGGAAAGCGACTGACGATCTCCTTCAGGCATTCCCCCACGGTGGCACCATTGACATCGACGGTCGGCTGATTGCCGGTCAAATGACGCAGGCCCTGATGAATTCGTATCTCTTTGCTCACAGTCACTCTCCTTTTTGCTCACCGCAATGCTCGCAATGAGGGTCTCTCTTTACCTCCAGCTCGCTGAAACTCATGCTCAGGCCGTCGTAGATTAACGGCCTATTTTTAAGGAGTTCGCCGGCACCTACCATGTATTATATTGCCTCTGTTGCCCGAATGCAGCCGGTACCCCTCTAGCTTACCTCTCTGTTCATCCATTCAAGATAATCGAGGTTGCCGCCAACAATGGGCAAGGCGATTATTTCTGGGATATCATAGCCGTGAGACTTTTTGACGAGCCTAACGACATCATCTATGTGTGCCGCCGTGGTCTTGGCCACGAGAAGGCTTTCCTCGGCCGCATCGATTGTGCCGTTCCACCAGAATAATGAGCGAACACCGGGAAGTATATTCACGCACGCCACTTTTCGGTGTTGAAGCAGTCTGTTCGCTATGATATGTGCTTCCTCACTTGCAGCCGCTGTAATAAAGATAACCACGTTCTGCGCATTAGTCTTCATGCGACATCCTCCAGGGATGACTATAAATGTTCATTGTTATTCCCCGCACAAAGCCGATGAGGGTTATCCCAAGGTTATGGGCTAATTCCACCCCCATCTTGGTAGGGGCGGATTTGGAGATGAGTATGGGGATATTTCTCTTGGCCACCTTAAGCACTATCTCAGAAGAAACTCTTCCGCTGGTAAGGAGCATTCGGTCATCTACGGGGATATCCATAAGAAGGCATTCCCCAAAGATCTTGTCAATGGCATTATGCCTGCCGATATCATCGCTAAAAAGGATGATTTTTTGGGAAGTGCACAGTGCAGCGCTGTGAACCCCGCCTGTAGACTTGTATACATCTGAACGCTGAATGAAATCACCTATCAAGGTAACAACCTCATAGGATGATATAGTGATTCGAGAATTATTTCTCGCCCCTTGCCGGCGATCTATATTCTGAATAACCCCTTTTCCCCCGCTGGAGCCTATGAGCCGCCGTGATAAAATGTTTCCTGCAAACTTCCCCGGTTCCCTGGTGGTAACCGCTATAAAGCCTTTTTCCTTATCAAGGGCTATGTCTCGAATGTCCTCTTTCGTTGTTATGAGACCCTCCGAGCACAAGAACCCGGCAGCGAGAAACTCGAGCTTTTCAGGGGAGCAGAGCAGCGTTACCAGTTCCTGGCCGTTCAGGACGATAGTGAGATTGAATTCAACGGCAACTGCGTCCTCATCATCGCCCCTCGCTCGACCGGTGATGCGAATGATGGGTATCTTATCCAGCATGTTGTATCCTTATGGGATCTCCGGCCCTGACCATGCCACCACGAATAACCTTGGCAAATATCCCTTCTTGCGGCATGATGCAGTGTCCAATTTGGCGATAGATTGCACATCTCGTGTGACATTCCTTACCTATCTGGGTGAGCTCCAGGATTATTTGCTCGCCTATATATAAAAAGGTTCCTACAGGCATAGAGACGAGATCAATTCCCTGGGTCGTCAGGTTTTCAGCAAAATCCCCGGGACCGATCTCAATGCCGAGGTTTTGCATTGTATTGATGCTTTCGACTGCGAGAAGGCTTATTTGCCGGTGAGTGGTTCCATTAGCATGGCCGTCGCCGTCAAGACCGAAATTTTCCCTGATGAGCCCCTCGGCTATAGGTTTTTTCCTGGTTCCTTTCTTTTTGCTCGTGCACACAGCAATTATACGAGACATACGGCGGATACCCCCTACGTTTAAAAGGTATCTCAAAAGACATAAATGTCAATGGTAACTGAGTTATTTTCTGGAAAAAGGAAGTACCGGGGACTTGATCCAGACAGGGCAACACCAGATATCATTCTGTCCCTCGTCCCATCACTCGTGATTTGAGCTGCGTACTTTTGATGAAGCGACAAGCACGTTGTTAATCAATGCATTATGGATTATAGAGTTTTAACAGGTAGCAATTACCATGCTTAATGCGCTATCGAAGATAGAATACAGTTTTTAGAGGTAGTTAGATTTTTTGTGTTGATTTACATTCATCCGAAGAGTACTCAGAGAGTGTTGGGAATACCCGCGAAGCGGATAGAGAGCAATACTTAAAAAATAGGAGAGAACAGAATGGACCTGAGAGCCTTGCAAGAAACCCCCTCATGGGAGTGGCCTGAGGGCACCGGCAAGATCTTCCTGGAGATTCTTTGCGATGAAAAAGCCGATAAATCCGAGCGCATGCTTGCAGCCGAGCTTGCCGGGGACTTTACGGTGATTAACGATGAGCTCGCTGAGGCATTGCTTGCCCTCGCGTGCAAAGGAGATGAACCGGAGGATCTTCGTGAAAGGGCAGCGATATCCCTGGGATCGGCCCTTGAATCCGCAGATATGGACGGGTTCGAGGATCCCGATTTTGTGCCGATTTCCGAACAAACCTTCAGCAGGGTCCAAAAGACGCTTCGCAGGCTTTATATGGACGCCGGGGTTCCAAAGGAGGTGCGGCGGCGTATTCTGGAGGCATCGGTGCACGCCCCGCAGGGCTGGCACCGTAATGCTGTTCGTGCTGCCTATTCAAGCAACGACGAAGATTGGAGGCTGACTGCGGTCTTCTGCATGCGTTTCGTGCGGGGATTCGAGAACCAGATACTCGAATCGCTGGACAGCAGGGACCCGGACATCCACTATGAGGCGGTGTGCGCCGCAGGGAACTGGGAAATTGATGCCGCATGGTCGCACATTGCAGGTCTGGTTACCACGGAGGAGACGGATAAGTTCCTATTGCTGGCCGCCATCGACGCAGTGGCCAGCATCCACCCGCAGGAGGCGCCGGAGATGCTTGTCGATCTGATAGACTCGGACGACGAGGACATCGTCGAGGCGGCCTATGAAGCCATGGGCATGGCAGAGGCACTCGCGGGAGAAGACTGGGATGAAGACGACGATGGTGATGATGAATTCCTCTACTAATGCTGTACCACGGTCGAGGGATATCGCTAAAGAATCTGATCGTTTGCTGTAAGGTTAGTGATGATTGACGGCTCACTCACTCCAGAACCGTGGTTTCCTCTGCTTGGCATAGCCAACGAATTCGTCCATTGAGACGAGAAGGGCCGGCTTGCACGGCACTTTATACGAGCAGCTCCATCACATCGCTGACATTGAGCTCCAGCATCTTGACGTTTGCCAGGATGCGGTCCACGTTCCGGTCCACTGCCTGGATTCCCCCTGATTTTTCCTTCAGTTCCTCAGCAATGTGGCGCAGCCTTTTGATGAGATCGTCCGTCTCATCTATGTTCCAGTCAGCCATATCAACCTCCCTTTTTCCTCAGATCCTTGAACCTCTTGGCCTTTACCTCATAGCGCGGCAGGGAGCCGTAAGGATGAACCTCGATCTGGTAGCCCAGGTTGGTCTTCACCCGCAGCTGATCCTTCAGGCGGAAGAGAATGCTCTCCTGATCGTGCTCTTTGCCGGGGAGGATCTCCACCTTGAGAAGGATAGCATCGATATCGCCCTTTTTAGTCACCACCACCTCGTACTCATCGCCCAGTTCAGGGATGCTCCTGACCACCTCTTCGATTGCGGTGGGAGCGAGAAGCACCCCCTTTACCTTGGTGATGTCATCGGCGCGGCCCACCACTCCTCCATCGATAAGTCTGAAGGTCCTGCCGCAGGGGCAGTCAAAGCCGGCCCACCGGATCACGTCCTTGGAGTCAAAGCGGATACAGGGCTTGGCGATGCGGTCAAGGGCGGTGATCACCATTTTGCCGTTTTTGCCTGGCTCGGTGATGATCTCGCCTGTATCGATATCCTCGATCTCCACCAGGAAGAGGCCCTCGTTGACATGCAATCCACCGGGCTGTTCGGTGCATTCATAGGACCAGGCACCGATCTCAGTAGCCCCAATGTGATCGTATACCTTCGCGCCCCAGGCATCCTCCATGCGCTTCTTGGTGGTGGGGATGCTTGCACCAGGCTCTCCGGCACAGGTGATCTTCCGTATCCCGAGATCTTTGGCCGGGTCGATCCCAAGCTTCTTTCTTGCGGCATCAGCCATGCCCAGGACATAGGTAGGGGTTGCCAAGAAAGCGGTACACTTGAGCTCCTGCATCTTGAGGATCCTTGCCTGGGTATCGAGCACCCCTCCGGGGACTACCTCACAACCCAGTTTTTCCGCAGCATAGTGCCCGGCCCAGAAGGCCACGAAGATATTGTAGCCGAAGGGGATAAAGACCCTATCGGTGTCCCGGTAGCCCTGGGCATAGAGGATGTAGGACCATGACTCAGTCCACCACTCCCAGTCCTGCCAGGTATCCGCCTGATACACCGGCGTGCCGGTGGTGCCGCTGGTCTGCCGGAATGCGGTCACCTTTTGGGTGGGGACGCTCAATATATCCCCGTAGGGAAAAGGGCCGTGCTCCTGAACCTGGCGCAGCATATCTTTCTCGATCTTGGGGACCTTGCTGATGTCTTCAAAGCGCTTGATGTCCCCTGGTTCCATGCCGGCATCCTTGTAGAGCCTGCGGTAGAAGGGAGAGTTCTCAAAGGCCCACGCAAAGATGCGCCTGAATTTCTTGAGATGGAGTTCCTGAAGTTTTTCACGGGGTAGGGTCTCAAGGATGGGATTCCAGTAGATGCTTGGGTCTTGAGCCATTGTTGCGGTCCTCCTTTTGTGGATTTTTCCTCATCGCCCCTAATCTATAAGAGATAGGGCAACAAGCATCTTCCTATGATAGCTGTAACTATAGGAGAAAGGAAGGCGCCCTGTCAACGATAAACCCATGGAAAAGGCTGAAGACAGTGTTGATCGAGAAAGCAGATGAATAAATGATTGCGCAGTCGATTGGTATGTACTAGCATCGCCGTAGCTAACGGCACAATATACCTCGGGTCAGTGCAGGTGAAGCACCGTAAGAAGTTTTTTTCCGTTCAGCAACATAATTACGCGTGCGGAAGGAACATGAAGGCTCGTTGAATAGCGTTCCGGATTAAATCATGAAGTCGTATTGTAATGAGGCGGTATCGTCAAGGGAAAGGACAGTACGTGAATGAATCATGACAAGATAAGATCGAGACAGAGGATAGCTCTCTTTGGGGACACCTATTATGGTTGGATTATTGTAGGTGTAGCGGTTGTATCCATGGCATTTTGGTTCGGTATTCGATCTAGTTTTTCGATCTTCTATGTTGCCTTGCTCGAAGATTTCAAGTGGAGTCGTGCCGAGTCTGCAGGGGTTCAGTCGATGGCCCTTATCACCTATACTGTGCTGGCCCCAATTGTTGGGGGTCTCATTGACCGATTTGGTCCTCGCCGCATTATCGGCCCCGGCATTCTGGTGCTGACCGTAGGGCTCATCCTTTCTTCTCTGGTAAATACGCTTGTTCAATTCTATCTCCTCTACGGAGTGATCACAGGAGCTGGTGTCACTTGTATCAGTATTGTCTCTTACTCTGCAATATTAGGCCACTGGTTTGAAAAGAAACGGGGACTGGCAAGCGGTATTGCGGTTTCGGGTATGGGATTGGGAGTATTCCTGTTCGTTCCTCTCTCACAATACTTCATCGCTTTATGGGGTTGGCGGTCCGCGTTTGTGATTTTGGGAGTGCTCGTTCTCATTGTATTGCTTCCCCTCAATATCGCGCTGCTCAGGCATAAACCTCAAGAACTTGGTCTGTTACCGGATGGGTTCGACCCGGTGCAATCTTCCAGTGGAAAGAACGGTAATAAAGAACGCAAAGGCTGTGCAGAGAATGACTGGACCATTCAGAGGGCCCTGAGGGAAAGGAGTTTTTGGGCCTTTATCGTGTTCCCCTTCCTGGTCGTTATCGGTATATATATCATCCTCGTTCACCATGTGAAGTTTTTGGTAGACATAGGGATCGATAAGATGACGGCTGCCCTTATCTTCGGTTTTATGGGGGTCATTTCCTCGTGTTTCCGTATTTTTTGGGGGTGGCTGTCAGATCATATCGGGAGAGAGAAGACCTACACTATGGGCGTCGTGTGTATGTGCCTTGGGGTTGGTTCGCTTCTGTTGATTGATACGAGGGATGAAATATTCCTTGTATATGCATTCTTCATATTTTTCGGGATAGGATGGGGGGCTACGGCGCCCATCTTCATGGCAGCCGCTGCGGATCTTTTCAAGGGCAGGATCTTTGGGCTTATCTACGGTATCGTGGAGGGATGTATCGGTGTGGGAGGTGCCTTGGGCTCATGGATAGGAGGATACGTTTTCGACACGACACAGAGCTATCAGTGGGCCTTTGTCCTTGCTATCGCAATGTTTCTGTTATCCGGCATTTTTATCTGGATTGCAGCTCCTCGGAAGATACATAAAACGGAATATACGAGATGAGGGGAGAGGCCGTAGGGAAATCTCATCGCTGAACATTATTTTCGCAATATTTCTCGTATCTTAGCAGATAGTTCCGTGAGGTTGAAGGGCTTCTGGATGAACCCGTTGCATCCCCTCTCCATGATCTCATGTGCCTGACCATCGATGCTGTAGCCGCTCGAAAGGAGTACCTTGAGATCAGGGTTGATCTCCTTTAGTCGGTCATGGGCCTCACCGCCGCCCATTCCAGGCATGATCATATCAAGGATGACAAGGTCAATGGAGTCCTTTTGTTCTTTAAAGAGCTCAACAGCCTCTGCCCCGCTTCTCGCTGTGTGTACCTGGTACCCCAGTGCCTTGAGCAGCTCTTGTCCTACCTCAAGGATCATTTCCTCATCATCCACCAAAAGGATAGTCTCCATTCCTTTTCTGATCGTATCGGATGCCTTTTCCTCTTTCTCTATGCCCTTTTTAGAGGCCGGAAGATACATGGTAAAGGTAGTCCCCTCGCCCATTTCGCTAAAGACCTCTATAATGCCACCATGATTTGTGATGATACCATAGGCAGAGGCAAGCCCGAGACCTGTGCCCATGCCCGTTTCCTTAGTGGTAAAAAATGGATCGAATATCCTCTGCTGGGTTTTTTTATCCATTCCAATGCCGGTGTCAGTAACAGACACCTTCACGAACCTGCCAGGCTCAACCTGGAAGGGCCTGACAAACTTTTTGTTGAGCCTGACGTTTTCTGTTTCAAGATAAAGTTCTCCTCCAGCAGGCATTGCCTGCCAGGCGTTTACATAGAGGTTTAAAAATACTTGTTCAATCTGGCCCTGATCAACATCTACTGCCCAGATATCCTCCTGGAATTTCTTATACACGGAGATTTCTTTTCTGGTGTGTGCGAATATATCCGAGCTCTTGTTGAGCAGTTCATTGAGATTGGTTGGTTTCACCTCGTATTTGCCTCCCTTGGCAAACCCGAGGAGCTGCCTGGTAAGGTTTGAGGCGCTATGCACGCATTCCTCTATTCCCTTGAGATGCTCATAGTGGGGATCCAATGAATCAGCCCCCAGGAGCATCAGGGAGGTACGCCCTTGAATGCCCATCAGGAGGTTATTGAAATCATGGGCAACGCCTCCGGCCAGCTTTCCGATGGCCTCCATCTTCTGGGACTGCTGAAGCTGTGCCTCGAGTTGTTTTCGCTCGGTTATGTCGTTGCCGATGCAGAGGATCTCCAGGACCTGTCCATCCTTGTCGCGAATCGCCTTATTGGTCCAGGCAACCCATAGCCGTTGCCCGTCTCGTCGCATGTTCTCATTCTCATTGGTGGCGTATTTCTCGGGTTGACGGCCTATGTCTTGAATCATTGCAGCAAGGTTAGTTCCGGAGCTATCCCTCTCGGGCACGATGGTGCCGAGGATATTCCTGCCGAGTATCTCAGCCTCACTGAAGCCGAAGAAATCCTGGGCAAATTCATTGATAAAGGTGATAGTACCATGAGGGTCCCTTCGCATGATAATGCTGTTTGCGTTCTGAACGAGCTCCCGATACTTTGCCTCGCTCTCGCGTAAGGACTCTTGTGCCTTGAGCTGTTCGGTGATGTCATTGATGAAAATAGTAAAGATGCCAGAAGGTGATGCTGCTGGGGTGAACTGACACGTTCGTTTTTCTCCATCCTTACGCGTTATAATCTCTTCCCTTAGCCGCGGGCGTTCCTCTGCGATAATTTTCTTGCTTTCCTCGATAACTGACCTGCGATACTCTTCGTCCGGGTAAATCTTCATGTACCAGGTCTGCGAGTCACTTATCTCCTCTTTTGAGTAGCCCGTGAGGGCTTCTAGCTGGGAGTTAAAGAGAAGAAACCTACCATTTGGATCGATAACCAGGATCCCATACGGCGCGTATTCAATAGAGGCACGATACCGCTCCTTGCTTTCCTCAAGCCTCTCAAAGGAGAGAGCATTAGCAATGCTGATGGCCGTTTGCGAGGCAACGCCCATAAGCAGGTTCACATCGGTCTGGGTAAGGCTCCTTTTACTACTGACAGTATCCACAGCCAAGATACCGAGCGATTCCCTCTCATAGACGATGGGGACATATATAAGGGATTGGACGCCCGTCTTCCTCACAAACTCCAGGTTTTGTTTTGAAAGATTTTTCTCAATCTCATCCCTCCTGTTGAGGAGAAGGGGTTTATGATCCCTGAAAGAGGTTACGAACGCTCCTTTCGATGTGGGCCTGTCGATGTGGAACACAATTGATTTCACGAGCTCTTCCTCCTCTTCAGTGAACCCAAAGCTGGCCTCAAAAACGAGCCTTGTTTTTTCGGCATTGGCGAGCATGATCATCCCGCGATCAAAATCCAGGCGCTTTTCGATGATGTTCATGATAATACCGATAAGCTTACCCCTGTCTAGTACGCTAGAGGTGGCATGACCGATCTCCTCTACGAGCATTGCGCTGTTATAGCGGACAGTAGTTGCATCAAGGAGATCCTTGGCAACATCCCCTTGGGTTTCTATTGTTTTCCTCAGTTCATCGTTTGTGATGTGAGCGCAATACAGGGAAAGGCCGAGGAGCAGGGAAGCGCACAGTAAAGCAAGAACAAGCCATGCCATGATCGGCAGGAAAGGGAGCAGTGCGAGCATGGTGGCAGCGCCCAGCACAAAAGAGTAATTACGGGTCCCTTTCCAGACAAGGGATCGCATATGTTCCCAGGTAATGATGTAGTGGCAGCAGTCGTCTCCTCTGTGGATGCAGGAGGGATGTTCTATCGTTGCGTATCGGTTGGTAAATACTTTGGAGAGCGCCTCTAAATGCCCCATGAGGTTGTCGCAGTTAAAGGGCTTTAACGTCACCCCGGGATTCGTGGTTGCAGTTACCTCAAACCTATTGGGGGCCAATTTCTTTGCCTTGAGACTATATGCTTTGGTCAGATGGGGGACAATCTTCTCTATCACCCAGTAAGCGAGCGCAGGGTTCATGAATCCCAGTGTATACTTCTTTAAAACTCCTGAGGCCGTTGCCGTGGCCGCGTATCGTCCGGCCTCTCTCGCGATATTCGGATCTCCGGTCTTCTCATACAGGAACTCATGAAAGCGCTCGGCCTGTTCCTGGGTAAACCAGTGGCCAGGGTCTTCTACCTCGTACCTCGTCATTCCCGCATATGCGAGCAGGGTGTCGATATCGATATCGGGATGATAGATGCTAAGGTATTCGAGATATGTTTTCATGATTCGGCTGTTGTGAATAGGCAATTGTTCATTCATGGTTTCAGTTCCTCACTTCTTTCATGGCATGGCCATGGATGATTACCGCGGGAATCGAAGGCATGCTCCTCCCCGAAGCAATCGAGAAATACTAATACCAAAGATTACATGTACCGCCAGGAACATCAAGTCTTTTATAAAACCAGCGCTGTACCGTTGAGGTTGGAACCGACCAGGTAGCCCCAGCACCGAGATCCCCTATAAACAGGAATAAACGAAGCTGGTTGATACTATGGATCTGGCTGCACATTGCGGTCCCGATTCCGGCCAGTAATCCGCTCACAAAAAGAATAGGGCGAGGGCTGTGCCGGTCTGCTAACCAGCCGCAGGCCATCACCGAGAACCCGTAGCCGATTAGGAAGACCGTATATCCCGATGATATGATATCAAAGCTCGGCTCCAGCCGAACTCATTCTCGAGGGGCTTGAAAATATGCCGAAGATCCACGTGGCTTCTCCGAGCGTAAGTGTGGTTGAAAAACAGGCGGCAACAATGAACCAGCCATAGAAGATTTTTGGACTCGAAGTTTCTTCAGACAAATCTCTCTCATCTCAGAAAAAAAAATATAAGATAGAGCCCGGTTGGTGTCAAAGAAAATAGCTCTATGAGTGCTCACAAGCGGTAGGAGATTACCGTGATTCGATAGCGGTATCCATGTTAAGACGATGTATCAGGCGTATTGATACGCTCGGTGTGTTTTCGATGTCGTATAATGTGGATTACCTCCTCATCGGACACGTCTGACCAGCTCTCATATGCATCTGCTACCGCAAAACTCAACCCATACCGGATATTGGCGCAATAGAGTCTTTCAACGTGATCGGCAATCATGCGAACGGACGTGTCATGTCCTGTAGGGACTGCCACCGCAATCTGAGGTGCCCCGGCATTTCGAAGGGCCTCGACTCCCACGAGCATGGTGAAGCCTGATGCAAGTCCATCGTCTACGAGTATCACTGGGCCTCTCGATACATCGGGAAACGGCCGTTCGCCGCGAAGGGCGTTAGCCCTCATAGCCACCTTGCGTGAGGTCTTCTCCATTCCCTCCCGGATAGCACCTTCGCTCAACTTGAGTCCCTCAACTAATCGTTGGTTGAGGCGCACGGTGCCATCAAATGCCACAGCTCCATAACCCACTTCCGTATTCCAGGGTAGCGTGATTTTGCTCACCACTGCTACATCGAGGCGGAGGTTGAGTTCTTCGGCAATTACCGCGGCAACGGGAAGCCCGCCCGCGGGGATTCCGAGCACGAATGTATTGGTGTGCCTGTACTCCTCAAGCATCCCGGCCACTGCCTTGCCCGCATGTGCGCGGTCACGAAACACGTATATCCGATCACGAAGCTCCGCGATGTCAACGACATTCTTCCCCAAATCCGTGCTCATACCACTGCGATATCTCCTGTTGCCTCATCCCCTCACTTCCATCCACGATAGGCCAATGGAGGGAACTATCAATTGATCTGGCGCCTTCTTCTTGTCTTTTTCATCACCTTAAAAACCCGGTTCTAGGGGTTTCAAGACGGCGCGTTTCGTTTTGAATGGGACTACCAGCCAAACCTTTTTGAGGTACTTGCATTCCGTTGCTTCAAGTACCTCGCGCAGCATGCGGATAAAATCCTCTTTTTTCAGCTTACCGTGCAGTGTGCCGATAAACGGCAAGGCTAAAGAGTTGAGCCTTCTCCTCTCGACCTCCTGAAAGATCCCCTTCAGAGCGTTCTCCACCCATTCCTCCCTCCAGGTCGGCTCCCTGTTGAGATCGTGAACAACGGCAAGCATGCGAAGGGGGCGTTTACCCTTCACGAGCACGCTCCCGGGTGTTTCAGGACGCGTCTCGATTAGCTTCGTCATCACCCGCATGAGTGATTCCTTTGGCCCACCAACGGCGGTTTCGGCGCTCAGCACGAGGAAGGTGTCTTCCTCAAAGGCAACGGCATCCACGGGAAAGGGCTGATTATCCTTTGGCGCTACAACGATCTGAAGGGATCCGCGAACAATTTCATAGGGATAGCTGCCTGGAATTATGCGGAAATTTTTATCCACAAATCATACTCCGCCTATGTGCGAGTTTCTTCTTTTGGATTCAGGTATCCCACAGGGCATGCATTGATACATGCGTGACACCCATAAAGGATTCCAAGCTGAAGGCTTTGGCACCTATCCCAAAGACATGAAGTCCATCACCTCTCTTATTCTTAATTCATTTTTGGAGATGTTGCAATGGGATGCTTCCCTCAGAAGCCATAAAAAGCGCAGGATGTGGCATTCATATCAAAGGCTGGCATGAATAGCATGATAAGCAAAAAATCACTTGCATTCATAAAGGAAGAGCATCAATATTAATAAATAAGCATGATTGCAGAAGAGGTCCTTAAGGGGATAACAGCGTGAAGTTCATACGTGATGTGATTATTGTGTCGAGCATGATGCTGCTGTGTGCCAGTTGCGCTATGTTCGGAAAGAGCAAGGAGTATCATGGTTTTGATGCTAGCTTACTCGCTACATTTACTCCCGGCACGACGACGGCAGGGGAGATAGTGGAGGTCTTCGGGGCGCCAACACACATGGTGAAATTATCGAATGGAAATGCATATATTTACGAACGCTCTGTCTCAAAAGGAACGGGAATCTGGCTGGTACTGTTGAGTTTCGGAAATTATGAAACACAGTACGACAGGGTGGTATTCTTCTTCGATAACGAGGATACCCTGACTCATTACGGATTGAGCATGCATGCCGGAGATTCGTCCTATGGGCTTCCGTTTTAACGTTACTCTTGTCTTTGTCATGGGCTTCATGGCAGGGGTCATTCTTCCCGGCTGTATATCCTATCAGTTCGTGAGACAAATCCAAGGCTCAGAGGTCATGCCTCCGGGCGATACACTGAAAGCAGGAAGCTCAACCCTCGGTGAGGTTTTGTCCCTCTACGGTGCTCCTGATACCATCAAGGCATTAGGAGCCGAGGACCTCTTGATCTACGAAAGAACCCTTTACGGCAATAGCGGGCTTAGCTTCGGTATCCCTTTTGGCGATTTCTCTTTTGTCAATCCTGAAATATCGGCGCGTGGGGGTCTTGGACGGTATGATACCCTCGCGCTTTTCTTCACATCTGACCGTATTCTTCGCTACATTGTCTATACCAAAGGCTCCAGTTGCCCTTATTTAAAGGCCATGTTCGAGGAAGAGAACGCTGCAGGGGATTGCAAAAGGGTAAAGCGTAAGAATGGGGATGCTTACCCCGGAGACGAGAAGGGAGTCGACAAAGGCCAATAGGCCATCAACGCTACTGGCGGTACTCGTGAATGCCTTTTTGGTTTTCAACAGGGGCCGCATGGAATATCTACCGTCATAGATGAAGCTCCCAGCGCTTTCACGCGGGGCATCCTGGCGAAGGCGAATGAATATCACCCAGCGTGGGGCCTCCCCGGCAGCTCTATTTTTTGTTGACATGGGGCCTCGATTCATGTTCAATGCACGGGAAACCCACCATCCATGTGGGTTTGTTACTGTTTTCGGCGGGTCCGAGGCCGCTCCGCGCTCGAGGATGCCCCTTCTCGGGGCAGGGGGGAAGGCAGAGGGCCCAAGGCAAAAGGAGATCGAGTGCATGACAGAGGGAACGGTTAAGTGGTTTAGCGAGAAGAAGGGATATGGGTTTATCAGTCAGGACGACGGTAAGGATATCTTCGTCCACTACTCCTCCATCGTGATGCCCGGGTTCAAGAAGCTCGCCGAGGGCGACCGGGTGAGCTTTGAGGTGGAGGAGGACAACCGAGGGCCCAAGGCAAAGAACGTCCAGAGGGTATAGTTTCCGGAGACAAGGCTCGTCTGCGGGTATCCCGTGATAGGATCAGGGGATACCTCCTCCCGTATCGTCAGATGAGCTGAGGGGAATACGGGGTGCACGCCGCCCCCACCTGCTCCTTCAGCACCTCTCTCAGCGCTGAGCGCCCTCATCCCATGAAGGGGGTGATGGTGAGGGAGGGAGGTGTTTTCTCAGGAGGAAGGCGAAAGCCACCATATAATCAGAGCTTACCAAGGCATACCCTTGCCCCCTCTTCCCCCTATGCGAACTTCTCTGCCAGCCGATGCAGAAGCATCCCATAGGCCTTTTGGCCCCGCACAAAGCTTGCAATCCGAAAGAACTCATTGGGCGAGTGTATCCGTTCGTCCCGGAGGCCAAAGGCAAACACGATGGTATACGCATTGAGGTGCTGGAGGAACAAGAAGTTCACCGGCACCGTTCCCCCGGAGCGAATCCGATAGGGCTCCCTGCCGTAGAGATCCTGGAGAACCTCGCCGGCAATATGAAGACCTGGGTAATCAGCGGGAATGAGATACGGCATTGCCCCTTTCTCGGCCGCGGCGGTGGTCACCTTTACGCCCTTAGGAGACACGCGTTTCACGTGATCCATAACCAAATCTGCGATTCGTGAGGGGTCTTGATCGGCCACGAGCCGACAGGTGATCTTTGCATGGGCCGTGCTGGGGAGCACTGTTTTTATGCCCTGCCCCTGAAAGCCGCCATAAATGCCGTTTACCTCCAGGGTTGGCCGAGCCCAGGCACGCTCATAGCAGGTAAATCCCGTCTCCCCAAAGAGGCACGGGGCGCCGGTCTCCCTTAGGTATTCAGCCTCCTCAAATGGCACACGGGCCATCTGTCCTTGCTCCTCATCAGTCAGGGACCGAACCTCATCGTAGAATCCCTCCACGGCGACCCGTCCTTCAGCATCGTGCATGGAGTCAATGATGTGGGCCAGTGTATGGATCGGGTTTGCAACGGTACCGCCGTAAACCCCGGAATGGAGGTCGTGGTCAGGACCCTGCACATCCAGAAATACCGCAACGAGTCCACGGGTGCCAAGAACCAGGGCCGGCTGATCTTCACCCCACTGATCACCGTCGGCGTTCAGAACCAGGTCGCACTTCAAGAGATCGGCCTTGGCTGAGATGAAATCCGGCAATTGAGGGCTGCCGATCTCCTCCTGACCCTCAAAGAGGAACTTCACGTTGACCGGCAAACTCCCCAGGGTTTCGAGCATGGCCTCGGCCACCGTAAGAGGGATGAACATATTGCCCTTATCGTCACTCGCACCTCTCGCGTAGATGCGCTCATCCCGTATGACAGGCTCAAAGGGCGGGTTCTCCCACAAATCGAGGGGATCAACCGGCTGAACGTCGAAATGTCCATAGATCAGCACCGTCGGCCTTTCAGGGGCATGGAGCCAATCGCCGTATACCACGGGATGCCCGCCGGTGTGCATGATCTGAACCGACTCAATGCCCGCCCTTGCCATACGAGCCTCAACCCATTGAGCCGCCTCGTGGACGTGGGTCCTATGATCGGGCAAGCTGGAAATGCTCGGAATGCTCAGGAACTCTTTGAGTTCACGGATAGAACGCTCCCTGTTTTCATCGAGATATGCCTCCCACGTACCCATGATAGATGCCTCCTCTCTGCGGTGGAAGATATATGAGGATTCGAGAAAAGGGAAAAACTTCTTTATGGGCGTCTCATGGTTCGCCCATAAAAAGGCTTGACAATTGCATTCTATCCCTTCAGGGAAAAAAAGCAACCATTGAGAGGCACGAGCTCACCATATGATGAACTGCATGGCTCAAAACACGAGAGGCACGATAAGGGCAAAGGGCTGTAAAAAATGCTCTGATTGCTAAAAAATTGTTTCTAACCCTGAGAAAAATCTTGACAGATAAAAATTAATTATATATCTAATAACCTTCTATTGCAGAAACTGCCGACACAATAATGAACAAAATAGTACCTCAAGACATGATAGGCATTATCAGAGCAACGGGGATACGCATGATTTTCCTGTTGCTCATCCTCGTAGTAGGTAGCTTGAAACTACCGGGCCTGATAATGCCGTAGTGTTTTGAAATATTGTATAAAAACCCGTTATCAGGCCCGCCTGATAACGGGTTTTTATTTTCTCAGCCGAAGCTATTTATCGTAGGGCATGCCTCGCGGAAAATGCAGGCCTTATAAAATAAGGGAGTAAGGAGGACAAATGGGATCCGCCCCTGATGGAATCATTGCCGTAGTAGGAAGCTACGGCAGCGGCAAAACCGAGGTTTCGGTCAACCTCGCGATACGGGGCAAAAGCCGCGGCCTCGATGTGAGCATTGCTGATCTCGACTTGGTGAATCCCTACTTTCGAACCCGTGAAGCACGGCACGTGCTTTCCGGGTTGGGGATCGAGGTGATCGTACCGCCTGAAAAGTATCTTCAGGCCGATCTTCCCATTCTAACCCCTTCCATAGCCGGCATGATTCGCCGGCCCAGGCAGCTCACGCTGCTCGACGTGGGAGGCAATGATGTGGGTGCAAGGGTGCTCGGGGCCCTCGCTGACTCCATCGGCAGCGCGCGAGTGCAGGTGCTCCAGATAGTCAACCCCTTTCGACCACGGTCTACTACGATGGAGCAATGCCTGAGCATGCGCGATGGGATCGAGAGAGCCTCGAGGATGGCCATAAGCGGCATCATCGGAAATGCACACCTGATAGAGGAAACCACGGTGGAGGACATTTACAGGGGCTATGGCTTCGTGCAGGCCTTATCAGAGGTGAGCGGGCTGCCCCTCGAGTGCGTCACCGTTGCCGAGGAGCTGCTCGGGAGATTGGATAAGGGCAATTTCTCATGCCCGCTCCTGCCCATCAAACGGCAGCTTGTACCGCCGTGGAAAAGGGCTTGCTCATGGTAATCAAAATTTAAGCGAGTGAAAGAGAATGAACTACGTTTACCATATCGATCGCGATAGATGTAAGGGATGCGGGCTCTGCGCAGCAGTGTGTCCTAAAAAGGTGCTCCAGATCTCAGATGAGATCAACACCAAGGGTTATTTCCCTATTTATCAAGCGCACCCCGAGAACTGCATTTTTTGTTCAACATGCTGCATCATGTGCCCTGAGGTGGCGCTCACGATCACCGATGCCGCTTCAGAGATGGTGAACGCGGCATAAGGGAAGGAGAACCTATGGGCAAGGTGTTAATGAAGGGAAACGAGGCTATTGGAGAGGCCGCTATCAGGGCCGGGTGCCTCAACTACTTCGCCTATCCGATTACCCCTCAGTCGGAGGTGGCGGAGTATCTCTCCCGCCGGCTTCCAGAGGTTGGCGGGGTCTTTTTGCAGGGGGAGAGCGAGGTTGCGGTTTCCTACATGATATTCGGTGCTTCGGCTTGCGGAGAGCGGGTGTTCACCACCTCCTCAAGCCCGGGGATCAGCCTCATGAGCGAGGGCATCAGCTATATCGCGGCAGCCCAGTGCCCGGCGGTATTCGTCAACATCATGCGGGGCGGACCTGGGCTTGGCGGTATCCTCCCTTCCCAGGCAGACTACTTCCAGGCAACCAAGGGTGGAGGGCACGGCGACTACCGGCTCCTCGTGATGGCGCCCTCAGGCGTGCAGGAAGCGGTTGATATGGTGATGATGGCCTTTCCCCTGGCGGAAAAGTACCGGAACCCGGTGATGATCCTCGGCGACGGACTGATCGGCCAGATGATGGAGCCCGTAGAATTCCCCGATCACCTCAGCTCAACGCCGAGCAATAAGGATGAGTGGGCCACCAACGGGATGGCTACCCGGAATAGCGAGAAGCCCAATGTGGTAAAAACTCTCATCCTGGACCCGACCAAGCTCAATGAACATAACCTCCACCTGAAGGAAAAATACGATCGGATGAAGCGCGATGAGATCAGCTATGAGCCTTACAACCTCGATGCCGACTACCGGGCCCTCATCGTGAGCTATGGCACTATGAGCAGGGTATGCAGGAGCGCAATCGATGCCCTGAAGGATCAATACGTTGAGGTAGGAATGGTGCGGCCTCAGACCCTCTTCCCCTTCCCCGAGAGGGCCATAGAGGAGGCCGCCTCAAAGGAAAGCTGCGAGGTGGTGGTGAGTGTCGAGATGAGCATGGGGCAGATGGTTGAGGATGTGGAGCGGAGCGTAAGAGGTAGGCGTCCGGTCAAATGGTACGGCGCCTGTGGGGGCGATATTCCAACTCCTGAGGAGATCATGGCGGCAATGAAGTCGTTCATCAGCTCAGAAAGCCCTCATCTCGTTCATTCCCTTACAGGGTGAACATGAAGCCTGTTTAAGGGATTACCGCTGTCCCTGTCCAAGAAGGAGATGAGATCATGGGAAAGACATTTACGAGGCCGCAGGCACTCTCTGAAGAGCATACCCACTACTGTCCGGGTTGCACCCATGGGATTATTCACCGGCTTATCGCCGAGGTGATCGACGAGCTGGGAATACGGGGCCGCACCGTGGGCATTTCGCCGGTCGGCTGCGCGGTACTGGCTCACAACTACTTCACCTTTGACTTTCAGGAGGCGGCCCACGGCCGCGCACCTGCAATGGCTACCGGCATCAAACGGGTTCGACCCGACCTCATGGTATTTACCTACCAGGGGGACGGCGACCTCGCGAGCATAGGAATGGGCGAGATCGTTCACGCGGCAAACAGGGGCGAGAAGTTTACTACTATCTTCGTGAATAATACCGTGTACGGCATGACCGGAGGTCAGATGGCGCCGACCACGATGCCGGGCCAACGGACTACCACCTCACCCCTCGGGCGCAACGTCGAGGAGATCGGCATGCCTCTCAAGGTGGCGGAACTGCTCTCCGCCCTGGAGACGCCCGGCTATATCGCCAGGGTAACGGTGATAAAGCCGGGCTACATCGTGAAGGCCAAGAGGGCTATAAAGAAGGCCTTTACCTACCAGCTCCAGGGCCGGTGTTTCAGCCTGGTAGAGGTGGTGAGCACCTGCCCCACCAACTGGGGCATCACGCCTTTTGAGGCGGTAAACTGGACTGAGGAGGTCTTGCTCCCGTACTACCAACTGGGAGAATACAAATCACCCGATACCTAACAGGAGGGATACATGCAGACTGAGGTAATGTTTGCCGGGTTTGGGGGCCAGGGGATCTTGCTGAGCGCCAAGATCCTGGCTCATGCAGCTTTGGAACAGGGGCTCGAGGTGGCCTGGGTGCCTTCTTACGGCCCTGAGATGCGGGGAGGAACCGCCTACTGTTTGGTGGTGATGGGCGATCGGCCCATCGGATCCCCGGTTATCAAGAACCCCTTTCATCTCGTTGCCATGAACCGCCCTTCTCTGGAAAAATTCGCGCCTATGGTGAAACCGGGGGGTGTGATACTGGGCAACAGCTCGCTGATTCCCTCTGGCTCCGGTCGTTCTGATGTGCGCGAGCTCCTCGTGCCGGTCAATGAGGTCGCCATCAAACTCGGGAGTCTCAGGTCTGCGAACATCGTGGCCCTTTCCACCTTTGTCTGTCTCAGCGAGATCATCAGCTACGATACCCTTCGACACTGCATCCAGGAGGAGTTTTCCTCAAAAAGCAAGCTGATCGCCCTCAACCTAAAGGCAGCTGAACAGGGCAGAAGGCTGGCCTACCCCTCTTCCCGGTAAGTCCATCTCCAATGGCTGGCACTGATCCGTTCCCGGGTGTGGGGGAAGACCACCAAGATAACATCTCAGCGAATATCGATAATCGCTTTGCGGGGGTGTTCGGGCATGAAATGGAACGCTATTGCTCTTCCATTCCGAAGATCCATACGGCAAGATAGGTAACGCGAGATGGTCTCAGCCCCCCTTGAAGGTACTCCCGGCGCAACACGCCAACCTGAGCGTCACTAAGTCCATCGATTCATAAATTCACTAACGAATTTACTCCCTCAGGACTTAGTGCTGAGTGAGCTTTTGCTCAAATTATGGACTCGATTATACGTTAGCGTAATTGCGAATCGAAGCACTAAGGAAGCGGCTGCCGGTATTGAGCTTACAGGGACCGTATCTCCTGTCTCATGAATACCGCATAGGAGATCCCAAAGAAGATAACGCTGATGGCGATCAGGGAGATCATGTGGGGGATCACCACATAGATGCTCTGTGAGAGGGCCAGGGGCCGCTGGAACCGTGCCGAAGAGAGCCGCTCGATCGGCCCCATGAGCACCATGGACTTGGTGGTCTTTCTCATGGGATCGATGATGATAGAGGTGGAGTCGTTATAGAGCTGCATGGGAGAGATAAGGGAGATGCCCCGCTCGATACGCATCTTCTTCATGAGCAATTCCGGATCCTCTGCCCTTCCGCCCGGTACCACGGCGTTTGCCACCACGCTGGCGCCCATGGACACGAAAAACGAGAAGAAGATCCATATGGCCAGGGTTGCCAGGGCAGAGGTGGCAATGCCCCGAAACAGTATCGAGAACAGGATACTGATGCCCAGCCAGAATGAGATATAAAAGACGCTGATCACCAGGTAGATGAAAAGCCTCGATAGCTCCTCAACCCCGGGTACCACCCCGATCACCTTGAGCCCCAGGCCCGAAACCACGAAAAGGATTGAGGTCAGCATAATGGAGATCACAATCACCCCGGCAAGGAACTTGCCGTTGATGATGGCATCCCGGTAGATAGGCTGTGAGGCCAGCTTGCTCAAGGTACCGCTCGTTCGCTCCCGGTTGATCGAATCAAAACCCAGCACCAGGCCGATGAGGGGACCGAAAAAGGCCACGAACTGCACTAGGGAGAAGAGCGGTCCCGTGGAGGTAAAGAGCATCAGGAACACGAACTCGGGCTTCGCCACACCGCTCAGCTCCTGCCTGAGGTCTGTTCCCACCATGTAGGTGGTGATCAAGCTGACCATGGCGATCAGGGCAAAGAGGATACTGAATCGATAGCTGCTGAACTGATCGGCGAGTTCCTTGCGTACAATGGCACCGATACCAGTCATACTGACACCTCCTGGAAGTATTTCATGTAGATGTCGTCGAGGGAGGTCTCCTTCTCATCAACCCCGAACTTCTCCTTGGCCAATGTTTCTATTGGCCCGATGGCGATCATCTGCCCGTTGATCATGATCCCGATGCGATCGGCGATCTTCTGCACCTGTTTGAGGTCGTGGGAGGACAGGAGCACGGTGATGTTGCTGTCCCTGCTCAGGGATTGGATGTAGGTGATGATCCTGGTGGTGCCGTCTGGGTCGAGCCCGAGGGTGGGCTCATCCAGGAATGCGATCTTCGGCTCTTTTATCAGGATCTCGGCGATTCCCAGCCGCTGCCGCATACCCCGCGAGTAGGCGCCCACCTTTTTCCCCGCTTCCTCGGTGAGCCCAACCCTCTCGAGGGCCTCTTCTATCTTCTTGGAGCTCACGGCATCGGGGATGTGATTGAGCCTCGCGATGAAGCGCAGGTTCTCAACGGCATTCATATCCTCATAGAAGCCCACATTCTCCGGCATATAGCCCACAATCCTTTTGACCTTGATCGCCTCACGGGTGGGATCGAACGCCGCCACCTTAGCCCACCCTTCAGAGGGCTCGGTGAGTCCCAGGAGCATGAGCAGGGTGGTGGTCTTTCCCGAGCCGTTCGGACCGAGAAACCCGAAGATCTCACCCTCCTGGATGCTGAAGCTCAGGGCATCAACGGCAACCTGGTCCCCGTAGACCTTGGTCAAGTTCTGGGTTTCAATGATCGGCGTTTGATTCATACTACCTCCTGCCTAGGCTGACGAACAGGCCAAAGAGGCCTATAATTACCAGCACGATGATCCCGATCCCGATCCATCCCCAGGCTGCCGAGGCCTTGACCGTTACCCGCATCTCCAGGTCATCGGAAACCCGCTCCCCCCGGATGCTCAGGCCCACGGCATAGTCGCCCACCAGGGCCTCCCCGGCCGGGGTAATGCTCACCTCCACCTGTTTGAGGTCTCCCGGCTCGAGGTATTCGATCTTCTCAGGTTTGAACTCCACCTTCCAGTTCTCCGGCTTGATGGATAGAAACTCGATGTTGGGGATGGTGGCAGAGCCGGTATTTTTCACGTACACGGACAGGTTGCCAGGCTTGCCCTTCTCGGTCTCCAGGGACAAGAGCCCGGTAGGAGTCCCTGCCTCAAGCTTAAAGGTACCGGTAATGATTACCTTCAGCTCCGCCTTCGCCTTCGACTCTCCTGCGCTGATCGTGACTGGAATAAGGTAATCTCCTGCCGTGCAGAATCGATCGGGCGTGACCTCCACGCTCAGGCTCTTGTTCTCATTGTCCTTGAGCCTCAGGCTCGAGATGTACTTATCCTCGTAAGGGGGCTTGAAATTGACCTGCCAGTTTTTGGGGGCGGTGGCGGCGATGTTAAAGGTATCCTCCTTGTCGGTCTTGTTCTTGAGCTCAAGGGAGAACTCGAACTTCGCATCGTTCTGTCCACGCAGCACGGGATAAGAGGTGGTGAGCTCGATCTTGCCCTTCTCCTTGGCCGCTGCCTCTCTCATGGTGATCTTGAGGGCGTGGGATACGGTTAACTTCCTGTCCTCGCTCCTGCCCTTTACCGTGAAGGTATAGGTTCCTGGTTTGGTGTCCTTGTCCGGCTCAGCAGAAAACTGCACGCTCTTATCGCTATCCTCGGGCACGTGAACCGAGGTGATGGAAAAGCTGTAGGTCTTGATCTTGGTCTTCCATCCGGCAGGGGTCGTGTGGGTGAAGTACACGTTCTCATCCCGTTTGCCCAGGTTTTTCACGATGAGATCCACGCTTACATCATCCCCCTTGTTGATGATGACCTCCGGGTACTCGAAGTTCATGGTGATGCCCCGTTCCGGTCGGCTGTCTTGCTCCGTGTCTTTTGCCAGGGAAGCTGATGCAGCAAGACACAGGGCAAAAAGGATGGGCAGGATCAAACGGGCTTTTCGTATCGCTGGGTGTACGCTCATATGCTTCCTCCTCAATCTGTATTCAAAGTGTTCACTATACGGTAGAAATGAGGGCGACGATGGTTTGCACAAGGTCGGCCGCCTGAAACTTAGGCAAAAAAACTCCAAATGTCAATATGATAATCGAAACTATACCGAAAAGGACAATTCAAAGATCAACTGACGGAAACCTTATCATAGTTCTTCAACAAGGAATCCATCCACTCCTCAAAGCTCAGGTAGGCGCCCGTGTTGATATCGTAGCACGGTTCAAGAGCCTTGCGATCCCCTTCCCGTATCCTGTGCTCGGCATAGCCTTCCAGAAGCTCCTTCAGTTCCTTCCTGGAAATCCCGTATTCCTGGGCAAGTTTCTTTGTCCCCAGGGCGTTCCTGTTGCCCGCTGCCATCTCCCACAGAGCCCGGGTAACAATATCCTGGACTTCCTCTCGAGGCAATCCCATGGATTGGGCTATCCGAGCAGCCCTCACGAGATGCCCTTGCTCGATCTCCTCCTGCAGCTCTTCCCCGCTTTCCTTCTCGCTCACAGCTCTGATAGAAAAAATCTATACCGTATCCTCAAGACCGGGCAGGTCAACTGCCTGCCCGCGAAGGGATCCAGATGTGGTTAATTAATACATGTCTTCCGGAGGCATGGCAGATGCCGCCATTTTCTCCTTCTTGGGCTTCTCTGCAACCATGGCCTCGGTCGTCAAGAGCAGACTGGCAACAGAGACGGCGTTTTGAAGCGCTAATCTCGTTACCTTGGTGGCATCGATGACCCCCGCTTTCGTGAGATCCTCGTATTGGCCGGTTTCCGCGTTGAACCCGAAGCCGCCCTTCTCTTCTTTCACACGCTGGACCACCACAGAGCCCTCAAAGCCGGCATTGTTGGCGATTTGCCTGATAGGCTCCTCAAGAGCACGTTTCACGATGCTGACGCCGAGCTGCTCATCGCCCTCCAGCTTCATCTTCTCTAGTGCTCCCAAGGTTCGTATAAAGGCTACGCCCCCACCCGGGATGATGCCCTCCTCAACGGCTGCGCGGGTTGAATTGAGTGCGTCTTCAACCCGATCCTTTTTTTCCTTCAATTCCGCTTCTGTTGCCGCGCCCACATTGATCACGGCAACACCTCCGATCAGCTTGGCCAGCCGCTCCTGGAGCTTCTCCCGGTCATAGTCGCTCGTGGTATCATCGATCTGGATCCTGATCTGCTTCACGCGCCCCTCAAGGGCATCGCGGCTGCCGGCGCCTTCCACAATCGTGGTGTTGTCCTTGTCTATGTTGACCCGTCTCGCGGTGCCGAGATCCTTCAGGGTAATATTCTCAAGCTTTATGCCCAGATCCTCGCTGATCATCTGACCTCCTGTCAGGATCGCGATATCCTCGAGCATGGCCTTACGCCGGTCACCGAAGCCCGGCGCCTTAACCGCCGCACATTGAAGGGTTCCACGAAGCTTATTGACAACCAGCGTCGCGAGGGCCTCGCCCTCCACATCCTCTGCGATAATCAGGACGGGCTTACCCGATTTGGCTACCTGCTCAAGGATGGGCACCATGTCCTTCATGGCGCTGATCTTCTTCTCATGCAGCAGGATGTATGGTTCCTCCAGGTGGACCTCCATCTTCTCGGCGTCGGTCACGAAATAAGGGCTCATATATCCCCTGTCAAACTGCATGCCCTCCACGATATCGAGGGTCGTCTCCATGCTCTTGGCCTCTTCAACCGTGATCACGCCTTCTTTGCCCACCTTCTCCATGGCCTCGGAGATGATCTCTCCTATGGTGGGGTCGTTGTTCGCGGAAATGGTGCCAACCTGGGCTATATCCTTCTTGTCTCTTGTTGGGCTTGAGAGCTTTTTCAACTCCTCGACGACGGTATCCACTGCCTTTTCCACACCCCGCTTGATGGCCATGGGATTCGCCCCTGCCGCTACCATCTTTGAGCCTTCGCGATAGATGGCCTGAGCGAGTACGGTGGCCGTAGTGGTGCCATCTCCTGCAACATCCGACG
>Ga0307435_1000222_pt1 | contig 24963 bp, 26 predicted proteins | sample SalMarWE160470MG_FD_202164 | JGI IMG/M metagenome (GOLD analysis project Ga0307435, IMG submission 202164) | Salt marsh sediment microbial communities from the Plum Island Ecosystem LTER, Massachusetts, United States - WE1604-70 | ecosystem: Environmental > Aquatic > Marine > Intertidal zone >... | reverse complement strand
GAGGAATTCGGTAGGCTGCCGGGTATCGGCCCGAAAACCGCTGAACGGCTTGCCTTCCATATACTAAAGGCAAACGGCAACGAGGCGATGGCACTTGCCGATGCCATTCGGGACGTGAAAAACAAAATCAAACGCTGCGAAACCTGTTACAATTATTCCGAGCAGCAGACCTGTGAAATCTGCGCCGACGAGAGCCGCGACAAAGCCATTATCTGCGTGGTCGAACAGCCCAAGGACGTCATCGCACTGGAGAAAACCGGGGCCTGCAAATGGCTTTATCACGTCCTCGGCGGCCACATCGCACCGCTGGACGGCGTAGAGCCCACCGATCTGACCATCGACAAGCTCGTCGAGCGCGTCCGCAAAGGCGGCATCAAGGAAATAATAATGGCGACCAATCCCAACCTGGCCGGCGACGGCACTGCCCTTTATATCAGCTCGCTGCTTCGCAATACCGGCGTTAAAATCACGCGGCCGGCGAGAGGCCTGCCAACCGGCAGCACGATCGAATACGCAAGCGGGAAAATGCTCACCGACGCCATCATCGGCAGACAGAAATTAGAATAACTAACCGCGAGCAAAAACAGGAGGCAATTTATGCAAAAAATCAGTCGTATTATTGCACTGATATGTATCATTTCGTTTTTAACTGTATTGATGTCAGGATGTCAAAATCCTAATACAGTCTCAGGAACAAGCCCAACGTGGAAAATTCTGTCCGATATACCCAGGCCCAGATTGGGCGGTGCGGCCGCCGTAGTTAAAAACAGGCTGCACATATTCGGCGGCGTGGATATGAATCCCCATACCCCGGCCGGTGCCCTCAAGGCCCGGGCCGTAGACTTTCACGATATATACGAGCCCGCCACCGCCACCTGGACCACCGGCGCACCGATGCCGGACAAAAAAGGCTGGCCCGCCGTCGCCGTTTACAAAGATAAAATTTACCTTTTCGGCGGCGACAACAAGGCGATAGACCAAAGCATGACGGTGACGGCCTGGGTATACGACCCGGCCAAGGATACGTATAAAGACATCGCTGCTTTGCCGCACCCTCGCTCGTATTGTTACGCAGTCACCGTCGGCGATTACATTTACATCTTCGGCGCCCGAACGCTGCGTTCCGACGGTGCAGCCGACCGAACCACGTTCCGCTATGACCCGGCCAAAGACACATACAAACGACTTGCCGACCTGCCGGAAGGCGCACGGTTCATTGTCCACGGAAGCTACAAGGGCAAAATCTACGCCGTCCACGGCGAAACCGACCGCGAGATATACGCCAATGGTGTTCTCAAATACGACGTCGCAGCAGATAAATGGACCAAACTAAATGTACCCCGCATCGAGCAGCGCAAATGGTACCTCAGCCAGCACTCCACGCATGTCGCAATCGGGTCAAAACTGTTTATCCTCGGGGGGATAAGCAAGGTAACTGACAAACGCAGCGACCGTGCCACGTACTTCGATATGAAAACGGAAACCTTCGGCGAAGCCGAACGGATGCCGTCCGGCAGATGCTGCGCCGTCGCCGGCGTAATTAAAGATAAAATATATGTCGCAGGCGGATTCTGGGACGTCGTAGAGGATGTCTGCGATTGCAAAGAAACCTGGGGATACCCTTATCCCAAACAATAATAAAATTGAGCAGATACGAACACGAAAGGCAAAAGTAAGAACACGGGCATTTAAAAAAAGCAAATAAATATCACTTATTTGCAGAGTACTTCGGCGCCTTTGCCCTGGGCGATAAGGGGCGTATAGGATTCGAGCTCTTTTTGGATAGCCGGGTCGGTAAGGTCTATTGTCATTCGCCGCTCAGCGGACATATAGCCCGCCAGCACAAGCTTGGTAATCTCAAGGCCGTACTCCCAGTTCAAAAACGCGTCCTTACCAGCTAAAAAAGCGTTGCGCATATCGTCAAGCTCATCGACGTAGCCGTAAAGGTCCAGCTCATTCGGCTGCACGGTAAGCAGCCCGCGCGAAGCGGTCGCCTTCTCTAATGCGGTTTCGGCATCGGCCACTGCCTCAGCCGCCGCATCGCTGATGAAAACCTCTAACGGCGAACGCAGCGAGTTGACCTCGAAGGCATAGCCCGGCCCAAGCCCCTCCATTACCAGCCGAAGACCCTGCTTGTCGTACATCCAGGAATTGGTAAACTGCGCCTTGACCAACTGCCGGGTCTCAGGATTGCGGAACGTAACCATCCCGGTACAGAAATCCTCTGCAGGCACCTTCGCGTAATCGACTCCCATACGGTCGAGAAGCTCCTTTCGGTATTTAGGCCGTCCCCATTTCAGAAGCGCGGTCTCGGCGTTGATGGAAACAGGCTCGAGAAAATCAACCGGCCTGCCGACCGGCGTGAGCACAAACCACGAAACCGCAATACTGTGGCAGCCCATATCGGAAAGCACTCCGCCTCCCTGCTGCGTCGGGTCCCAGAACCACGGCTCGTGCGGGCCTGCATGTTCCTCGGCGCTTCGCGCAAGCGAAATCGGGCCCATACTTTTTTGCACCGGCTCAAGCTGTGCCAGCGCTTTTCTTATAGGTTTCATATGGATTTGGTTCTCGAAGTAGGCCGTGGGCAACTTCGCCTCCTTCGCCAGAGCCAAAAGTTTTTTCCCTTCTGACACCGTTCGCGCAAGAGGCTTTTCGCAGATAATACCTTTTAGCTCGGCGCCGGCCTTGGCCGCGGCGACAATCTGCTCTACAAGCTCAATCCGCGCAAAGTTCGGCGCAAATACCGCCACTGCATCGCAGTTTTTACACAGCTCGGCAACGTTTGGATAGACTTTGCAGTCGCCCAGCCCGTTCGCCTGTGCAAATTCAACTAATTTGTCCGCCCACTTCAGTGCGTAGACGCCCACAAGCTCAAGCCCTCGCACCTGTTTCAATGCCTGTGCCTGGAAATTGCCGATGAAACCGGCCCCGATAAAACCAAGTTTAAGTGTTTCCATGGTAAAATGCTCCCTTTTACTCGAAATCCGATTTTCGGGTTCAAAATGCTGCGGCCAAATTACTTGCCAGCCCTGTTCGAATCAAGAACAATCTTCGGCTTCGAGTATTTTTTTCAAATATTTGACGAAATCTGCTCACCCGTCTATAATATAAACTCGATAGATAAATTTGTAATCAGCCTCATTAAGATAAGGCTGTTATAACATATATCCTATACACAGGAAGGTTGGTATCCCGCAATACTGGCGATTCGGGATAAACGTTTGCTTGTTCAGGTGTCTTTATGAAGCTGGAGATGAGAGGTCAGATGCGGATGGAGCAGAGGATGAAGCTCGCTCCGCACATGATTCAATCGATGGAGATTCTCCAGCTTTCGATCCTTGCGCTTCAGGAAAGGATAGAGCAGGAGCTCAATTCCAATCCCGTGCTGGAATTAGCCGAGCCCGTCAATCCCGAATCCCCGCCTGTTGAAACAGAGCAGCCGCCGGACGATATAAGCGTAGACGAAAGAGACCTGGTCGTTGACACCGACAACAACAAGGTTAAAGACTTCCAGCGTCTTGACAATCTCGGCGAAGGCTTTCAGGACTATATGGGCCAGGCAGGTACTTTTCATAAACGCATCCCGTCCGACGAGCCCGACCCGAAACTACAGGCAATAAAAAATACCGAAGCACTACCGCTTTCGCTGCACGACCATCTCGAAGAGCAGTGGCGGCTGGTCGAAGCAAAACAGCCGGTCAAAAAGGCCGGCAGCCTGATTATCGATTACATCGACGACAGGGGATACCTGACCGTAAGGCCGGAGCTGCTGTACAACAAGGACAAGCACGATTTCACGTTGGACGATTTGAAAAAGGCCCTGGAGCTGGTCCAGAAACTGGAACCCACAGGCGTCGGCGCACGTGACCTGAAGGAATGCCTGCTCATCCAGATGGCCCAGAGCGGCGAAGATATGAGCTTCGAATCGAAACTGGTTGCCGAGCATATGGACGAGCTGCTTGAAAACCGTCTACCCGAAATCGCAAAGAAAATGAAGTGCAGCGTGGACGGCATCAATCTCGCCGTTAAACGTATGAGCAAGCTCGACACCTCGCCCGGTCTGCAGGTTGGAAGAAGCCGGAACCATCCTGTTACCGCTGATGTCATCGTTGAATCCGCGGAGGATTCGGACGGCTTCACCATCCGATTGGCTGACTCCGAGCTGCCAAACCTCAAAGTCAACAAATACTACACAAAAATGGTAAAAGATATTAAGGTCCCTGAAAAGACGAAAAAGTTTCTTCAAAACAACATCCGTTCCGCTCACTGGATCATTGATGCAATCGAGCAGCGAAAGAATACCCTGCTCAAGGTGACCCGAGCCGTCGTCAAATTCCAGAGAGACTTTTTCGAAAAGGGCCAGCTTTATCTTCGGCCGCTGCCTATGTCAAAGGTTGCTGATGATGTCGGCGTGCATCTGGCCACCGTTTCCAGGGCCGTCTCGGGAAAATACGTCCAGTGCTACTGGGGGATATTGCCGCTTAGAAAATTCTTCAGCGGCGGAACAGAAGACGAGAACGGCCAAGCCCACAGCTGGGAAGCCATCAGGGCCAAATTGCAGCAGATTATCGACGCCGAAGACAAGACAAAGCCCTTAAGCGACGACAAGATACGCAAGAAACTAGCCGAAACCGGCATCAACAATCTCGCCAGAAGAACGGTTGCAAAGTACCGCAAGCTCCTCAACATCCCCACCGCAAGGTTCCGAAAAAAGTACTGATTTAGCCGACTCAACAACAAAAATCTCAAACCCAAAAAAATATTTGACTCTATGCGAACTATATCTTATTATGTGAGTATATAATCACATAGACATTTAGTCTGGAGTTTTACGATGTTAACGAAGAAAAAACGGCTTTTATTTCAAAAACAGGCGGAAATTGCTAAGGCAATATCGCACCCCCTGCGAATCGCAATCGTGGATTTTCTAAAGGACGGCGAGCAGTGCGTCTGTGATATTGCGCAGCATATCGGGTCCGAACGGTCGAACGTTTCGAGGCATCTCTCGGTAATGGTCGGTGTCGGCGTCCTCCAGCATCGAAAAGAAGGGCTCAAAGTCATCTATGAGCTGAAAGCACCCTGCATTCTCGACTTTTTCTCTTGTATGATTACCTGCCTGAAGCAGCAGGCCGAAGATAACGAAAGGCTGCTTGCCGCCCTGTAGTATTGGAGTTGTACCGTGAGCTGGAAAACCGAACTGAAAATATTAGCTGCGCTGGTCGCAATCTTTCTCGTCGCTTACGCCCTGCCATTGGGTAACCCGAAAATTCAGCAGGCCATTTATGAGGCGTTTCGCCTTCTGCAGTGGTACGCCCGCAATCATACGCTGACGTGTGTTGTACCAGCATTGTTCATAGCTGGAGCGATTATCACCTTCCTGTCTAAAGACTCCGTGATGCGATATCTGGGGCCGAACGCAAAGAAGCCTCTTGCCTACGTAGTAGCATCGGTATCAGGTTGTGTACTTGCCGTCTGCTCGTGCAGTGTACTGCCTATGTTTGCCGGCATTTACAACCTTGGCGCCGGTCTGGGGCCTGCAACGGCCTTCCTGTATTCCGGACCGGCAATAAACGTGCTCGCCATTTTTCTGAGCGCACGTGTTCTGGGCTTCGAAATCGGAGCAGGTAGATTCATCGGTGCTGTGGTCTTCTCTGTGGTTATCGGCCTGCTGATGGCTACGGCGTTCCGCAGGGGTGAGAAGGCAAAAGCACAGGCTGCCATGCAGATGCCTGAGCCTGAGAAACCTCGCCGCCACATTGGTAAAACGGCCCTTTATCTTGCTTGCATGATATTATTTCTAGTCTTCAGTGACTGGTACAATCCAGGCAATGTGGTTGTAAAGACAGGCGATGGGCGCCAGTTCAAAGCCGTGGTCATCCATGAAACGAAGGATGCGATCCGCTTTCAGCTCGAAGAGGACCTTGACTCAGACAAAATTGGCGACAAGATAACACTGCAAAAGACCGAGATTTCTGAAATGCAGGAGCAAAAAACCTGGGTCATCACCATTCATCACATTCGCTGGTATCTGGCTGGTCTGTGCGGCTTGGCGGTCCTCATCATGGCTTGGCGGTGGTTCGAGCGCGATGAAATCCGAGAATGGATGCTCAACACCTGGCAGTTCACCAAGCTGCTCGTCCCTCTTCTGTTTGGCGGCGTATTCGTCGTCGGATTCGTCAGCGTTCTGCTGCCGGAAAAACAGGTCGCACAATGGGTAGGTGACAACAGCTTACGCAGCAACCTGGTCGCCAGCATCATCGGCACCTTCTGGTACTTCGCCACGCTGACCGAGATACCCGTCACCCAGGCCCTGATGAAACTCGGAATGCACAATGGGCCCGTTCTGGCACTGCTGCTGGCAGGCCCAGCGCTGTCACTGCCCAACATCCTCGTAATCAGAAAAGTAATGGGCAATCTAAAGACCCTCGTCTTCGTAATACTCGTAGTCGTCATGTCCACAATCGTCGGGATGTTCTTCGGCGCGTTTTGGGGATAAATCTGAAATCCCAAGGAGTGACTTAATTGGAATTTGATTTTGTCAAAGAAAACCGGAAAGGAACTGGAAATATGGATCGCAGAAATTTCTTAACCAAAGGTGTTGCTGCAACGACTGTCTTTGCTTCAATGAGCTTATCAAGCAATGCGGCAGAGTCCAAAAAGGTGAGGATTGCGGGTGTTTCCTGCAGTCCGAGAAAAGGCAAGACAACGGCTATGGCGGTCAAGACCGCCCTTGATGCTGCACAAGGAGTAAATTCGGGAATTAAGACGGAATTTATCGACCTCGGAGGCCTGAATGTTTCGGGCTATACCGGAGACGCCGGGCCATCCAAAGACGATTTCGACAAGATTGTCCTTCCAAAGCTGAGTGAACCGCTGCCCGACGGATTAATCATCGGCTCGCCCGTCTACTTTCGTACCATTAGCGCCTTGTGCAAGGCCTTTCTTGAAAGGCTCGCGGTGCTGCGAAAACCAAAACTGCTACTGGCTGACATACCTGTAGGCGTACTTGCCGTCGGTGCATACCGAAACGGAGGTCAGGAGTTAGCCATCGAGCAGATTCAGTCTGCAATGCTTTGTCACGAGGTAATGATTGTCGGTGGAAAACCCGGGGCACATCAGGGAGCCACACTATGGAATGCCTATAAAGACGATATCGAAAAAGACGAATTCGGTATGGATAGCGCTAAAAAGCTGGGCGTTAGAGTTGCTGAAGCGGCTCTTCGTCTTAAACAAAAATAATTACATCAGAATCAATAACAATGGATAATAACACTGCTCAAGAGACCAAAGGATTAAGCATCTTTGAGAAATATCTCACTATCTGGGTGGTACTTTGTATTGTTGCCGGGATTGCATTAGGCAAGTTCGCACCGTCAGTGGCGACCTATCTTGACGGGCTGGCAATCTATGTCAACAAGGCACCGGTTGTCTCCATCCCCATAGCCGTCTGCCTTTTCTTTATGATGTACCCTATCATGGTAAAAATCGATTTCGCCGAAGTCCTCAAGGCCGGAAAAAATGCCAAGCCTGTCGGCTTGACTTTATTCGTCAACTGGGCGGTCAAACCCTTTACAATGTATGTAATATCGGCATTTTTTCTGGGAACCCTCTTTTATACCCTGATTGGTCCGGAGGCGGTTGACCTGGTGAGGATGCCGTTCGGCCTGGATCTGCCCGCGGGTGCAGAATACGGCGTGGGAAAAGTGGTCGAAATCAACGGTGCAAAGATGTGGGAGATTCCGCTCTGGCGAAGCTACTTTGCAGGCTGCATCCTCTTGGGAATCGCTCCATGCACCGCGATGGTCCTGGTCTGGGGATACCTGGCGAAGGGAAACGATGGCCATACCATAGTCATGGTGGCCATCAATTCACTGACTATGCTTTTTCTTTACGGGCCTTTGGGAGGATTTCTGCTGAAGATGGGAAGGCTGCCCGTTCCCTGGCAGGCCCTGCTGCTTTCGATATCAATATATGTCGCCTTGCCGTTAGTGGCGGGATACTTCTCGCGCAAGCTGATAATTGCGCATAAGGGCGAGCAATGGTTTAAGGAAAAATTCCTCCATATACTGACGCCCATCACCATCATCGCTTTGCTGATTACATTGGTTTTGTTGTTTTCATTCAAAGGCGAGACAATTCTTTCCAATCCCTGGACTATCCTCTGGATAGCGATACCCCTATTTATTCAGACGAATCTTATCTTCTGGCTTGGTTATGGATTGTCGAGGCCCTTGAAACTCACATACCAGGATGCAGCGCCATCGGCGATGATAGGGGCTTCCAACCATTTTGAAGTGGCCATTGCTACTTCCACTATGCTGTTCGGGCTGTCTTCCGGCGCCGCCCTGGCTACCGTGGTTGGAGTGTTAATCGAAGTGCCGGTAATGCTCATGCTGGTAAAGATATGTCTGAAGACACAAAACTGGTTTCGACCGCCTGCTCTCGAAACGGCTAAAACATAGTCAAAATAAAAGGTAAAAAATGAAAAAGTTACAGATTCTTGGAACAAGATGCCCGAAATGCAAAATGCTGGCGGAACGAACGGAAACCGCCGCCAAGGGGCTGGGCATCGAATATGAAATCGAAAAAGTAACGGATATCAACGACATTATGAAATTCGGTGTTATGATGACACCGGCTTTGGCTGTTGACGGCCAGGTAAAAGTCGTCGGCAAAGTGCCCTCCCCGGATGAAATCAAAAAAATGCTCGCATAATCTCAGGCTTTTCTCAATTAAAGCATAATTTGAAAGGTGACAGAAAATGAGCAATACAATAAAAATCATTATTGTAGCAACATTGGCCCTCGCAATTATTCTTGTAGTCATTCTAAAGCAAACAACGTCACCAAATGTGGTCGTACAGGTCGATGTTCACAGCCCGACAAATACCAATAACAATGAAAAGTCCCCCAACTCCCCGCCGCCCGCCCCGCAGCAAAAAGAACTGCCAGTTTTAATTGACCTCGGAGCCGGAAAGTGTATCCCCTGCAAACTGATGGCCCCTATACTCGAACAGCTCAAAAACGATTATGCCGGTAGGCTAAGAGTGGAAGTTATTGATATCGAGGAAAATCTCGACCTCATCAATAAGTACCACGTTCGAGTCATACCCACACAGATATTCTACAATGCATCAGGCAGGGAATTGTTCCGCCACGAAGGTTTTTACTCCAAAGAAGATATCCTGGCAAAGTGGAAAGAGCACGGTGTGGAACTGAAATAAAAATGATACCACAGCTTTTTACAACGTTAACGCATGCGGTGGAAGGCACACCGGCGATAGCTCTCGCAGCGGCCTTCGTGTGGGGAATTCTCAGTATTATTCTCAGCCCGTGTCACTTAGCGAGCATTCCTTTGATAGTCGGCTTCATTAACGAGCAAGGCCGAATTTCGACCAAGCGCGCCTTTGCCACTTCAACACTGTTTGCCGTAGGTATCCTGATAACGATCGCAGGTATCGGTGCGATTACCGCAGCGGCCGGTCGTATGATGGGTGATGTTGGAAAATACGGCAACTATTTCGTCGCAGTCATCTTCTTTCTCGTCGGTCTGCACCTTTTGGGTATAATCCCCATACCCTGGTCCGGGCCGGGCCAAATCGGAATGAAAAGAAAAGGACTGCTGGCCGCCTTTATCATCGGCCTGGTCTTCGGCATCGCCCTGGGGCCCTGCACCTTTGCATATATGGCTCCAATGCTGGTTGTAACATTCAGGCTCGCATCAACAAAGCTTGTCTACGGAGTTCTGTTATTGCTCATGTACGGCCTCGGACACTGCTCGGTCATTGTTCTGGCAGGCACCTGCACCGAGCTCGTCCAGCGGTATATGAACTGGAACGAGAAATCCAGAGCCACCATAATCGTCAAGAAAATTTGCGGCGTACTCATCTCATTAGCCGGTCTATACCTTATTTACACCGCCGTTTAGCCCACCTATCCATTTTGCACATTCCTTATTGACTTTTCCGCTTACGGCGAAATATAGTAAAAAATACCTGATAAATGATGCGAAATCTGTTATGAACTCGTATAATGTTTTGAGCATTTGATATTAGGACTTCGGATTTGTTTCGAATTTCTATTTTCGATATTCGGATTTGCATGATATAATATGGACCCTGCAATCTTCAAGGCATACGATATAAGAGGGATTTATCCCGACCAGCTCGATGAAGAGGCGGCGTGGAAAATCGGCTACGCTTCAGCCCGGTTCCTGCGCTCCCTGCTTCGCGGCTACCAGAGAGGCCAGAAAAATGCACAGTCACTCTGTGTCGGGCGTGACATGAGAACGCACAGCGAAAAGATAGCGCAGGCCCTCATCGAAGGGATGAATTCGACCGGTACAAATGTCATCGACATAGGAATGATCGATACGCCCCAGATGTATTTTGCAATCAATCACCTGGGGACATGCGGCGGCGTCCAGGTCACAGCTTCGCACAATCCGGCCAGGTATAACGGCTTTAAGATATCCGGTCTCGGTGCCGCGCCTGTCGGCGCCGACACCGGCTTAAAAGATATAGAGCATATCGCAACGGCATTGCCTCACACAAAAGCAAAAAGTACAGCTTCGGTTCAGAACCTCGATTTGACCGAAGAATATAAAAATCATGTGCTGAAGTTTTACAGGCCGAGCAAAAAAAAGCTTAAAATTGCCATTGATGCCTCAAACGGCATGGCAGGCAAAATGGTGCCGGCTGTTTTCGGTGACCTGAAGATAGACATTGTACCAATTAATTTTGAGCTGACCGGAAAATTCAAACACGAGCCGAATCCCCTCGTTGAAAAAAATCTTGCTCAGGTAAAAAGGGGCGTGAAGAAAGAAAGCTGCGATTTCGGGATTTGCTTCGATGGTGACGCCGACAGGCTGATGATGGTCGACGAAAAGGGTACTAACATAAGCTGCGATTTGCTGACAGCTTTAATGGTGCCCTATTTCCTCAAGGTTAATCCCAAGGCAACGGTCGTTTATGACCTGCGCAGCAGTTGGGTCGTCGCCGAAGAGATTATTAAAAATGGCGGCACGCCGCGAAGAGAAAGGGTCGGACACTCCTTTATGAAAAAGGCAATGCGCGACTCTCACGCTGTCTTCGGCGGCGAGCTTTCAGGCCACTTCTATTATCGCGACAACTACTGCGCCGACTCGGCAGCTATTACCCTCGTGCACGTATTGAATATTGTCAACGAAGCTGCCGTCCCCATAAGCCGGCTTATCGAGCCGTTAAGAAGGTACTACCACAGCGGCGAGATAAACTTCAAGGTAGAGGGCAAAAAGGCAAAAATGGATGAACTCACAAGAAGATACCGTGATGCGAAAATCGACTACCTCGACGGCGTTGCTATCCAGTATAAAGATTGGTGGTTTAATTGTCGCCCCAGCAATACCGAACCGCTGCTCCGGCTGAACATCGAAGCAAAATCCAAAGAACTGCTCGAGGAAAAACTCGCCGAACTCGGAGAACTGCTCGGAACACCCGTTTGAAAAATGGTTCGTTGACGAGCGATTCGTTCCTTGTTTGAAAAACGGTTTTTCACGGAGACGATAATGCAAATAAACACATTGACATATCAAACACCGAACGGGCTGGTTGAGGGCGTGCAGACAAAATGGTCCGGTTTCAACATTTTATTGGTTGCAGGCCAGAAAGGCTTTCTGGCCTGTCCCGCCATCGATGTCGAAGCCTGTCAGGGGTACGGCATCGCCGCCGCAATCGTCGAAAGCTCCCCGGACAATCCCATCGGCACACTCGACCGTTTCCCGAACCGAAAAGTAACAAAGGCAAACGAAAAAGCAAAAGACCTCGGCATCAACGAAGGCATGGATGTCATCGTGGCCTTCGCTCTTATCGCCTGAATATATGGATACGAATCTGAAAGTTTTTAGAAGGAGGAGTTACTTATGACTAAACGTAACCTGTCGCGACGTCAATTGCTGGCCGGTACCGGTGCCGTCATCGCAGCCACCACGACGGCTGCTATCACTGACAAAACAGCCGAAGCCGCCGTCAGGGCCGCGGCCCCGTTCACATACTGCTTCAACACCAGCACCATCCGCGGGCAAAATCTGGCTTTGGATAAAGAAATCGAAATCGCCGCAAAGGCCGGCTACCGGGCCATCGAGCCTTGGGTACACAAAATCCACGAATATGCCGGCGCAGGCGGAAATCTAAAGGACCTGCGCAAGCGCATCGCAGACCTGGGACTCACAGTCGAAGGTGCCATCAGCTTCTTCCAGTGGATTATAGACGACGACGCCAAGCGCGCTAAAGGCTTCGAGGAGGCAAAACGTGATATGGACATACTGGCCCAAATTGGCGGCAAGCGCATCGCTGCGCCGCCCGCCGGTGCTACCAGAGAGCCGGGCCTCGATTTGATGAAGGCCGCCGAACGTTATCGCGAACTTCTCGAACTCGGCGACAAAACCGGCGTCGTCCCGCAGATTGAGCTGTGGGGCTTTTCTAAAAACATGCACCGTCTGGGACAGTGCATGTTCGTCGTCATCGAGAGCGGCCACCCAAAAGCCTGTTTTCTGCCCGACGTCTATCACATCTACAAGGGAGGGTCCGACTTCACAGGCCTAAAGCAGCTAAGCGCCCACGCCGTACAGGTCTTACATATGAACGACTACCCCGCCGACCCGCCGCGGGACAGGATTGGCGACCGTGACCGCGTTATGCCCGGCGACGGCATCGCACCGCTGACCCAAATCCTCCGCGACCTGTGCGCCGCAGGAAACCGCGCAGTGCTGTCGCTGGAGCTGTTCAACCCGGACTACTGGAAACAGGACCCGCTGGACGTAGCCAAGATCGGTCTGACAAAAATGAAAGCCGCCGTCAACAAAGCATTAGGTGTTAGATAAAGTATCGAAGTTGTTGAGCCACCCAATTTATTGGGCGGGCCTTGAAACTAATTTATTAGAAAGAGAGGGGAATTATGAGAACCGCAAACCACATTCTCATTCTTGCTGTCATCACAACCATTTTTACTGTCCCCGCACTCGCAAAGGATGCTCCTTCGCTGCCCGAGGATCTGTCCCGCCCATTGATTGCCCGACATCACCCACAACTCGCGGGCATAAAGGGATTGCACGTTTATATTGCAATGCCGGAAGCCTGGGCAAAAAAATACGGATTAGCATTGAAGGAGCTGAAAAGCAAAATTGAGATCAAGCTCAACCTGCGCGGTATCGCTCAGATACCTCTGATGTACAATGGCCGCTTCATCCATTCCCCTGAACTTAGAATCGACATCAACGTGCTTAAGCTCGATAATTCGCAGCAGCATGTCTTCCGTGTTCAAACGTCATTAGCCAGATCGGTTCATCTGGAAACACAGCCAAAGCTCGGTTTTCAGGCCGATGTCTGGAAAGCGAAAGCAGCAATGCAGGCGGTATCCGTGCAGAATATGCCTGCCACAATTACTAAGGTAGTTCTGGAGCAGGTCGATTCATTCATCGCAGATTACCGTATCGCTAATCCACCTGGCGCCAAATCCGCAGATGCCAACAATATTGCCGTTGCCTTGCCAATCGTCCCCGACAAGCAAACCACACCGCTTGTTAAACCGACAACAGCAAAATACAGATATGTCGCCTCGAAAAACAGCAAGGTCTTCCACAAACCCGACTGCCGCTGGGTCCAAAGAATAAAGCCCGCAAATCTCGTCACGTTCAGTACCAGGGACGAGGCAATAGCAGCCGGCAAACGACCCTGCAAACAGTGTAAGCCGTAGATGAATGGCCCGGAACTGCTATAATGCTCAAATAGCGTTGTTCTCCGTAAAAAGTCCCAAGGACTATAACAGGCAAAAGCAGTGCTTGAAGAAAACGATTTAATCTTCCGTGAAGAACAAACGTTCAGCTCAACACTTCGCTGGTTGCTTGTTGTATTGATGGCCATATCCTTGGCCATCTTCGCCATTGCCCTTTGGGAAACGATTACCAATCCAAAAACGACTAATACATTTGTACCGATTCTGCTTTCAATAATCGCAATGGCCATACCGATAGCAGTCACGATTCTCTTTTTCATATTGAAACTGGAAACCGAGGTTCGCACCGACGGCCTTTATGTACGTTTTTATCCGATGCACATCCGTTTCAAGAAATTCACCGGACAGGACCTGGCCGAGTACTACTGCCGCACGTACAAGCCCATCCGCGAATATGGCGGCTGGGGAATAAAGTGCAGCTTCACCGGCAAAGGCAAAGCCTACAACGTCAGCGGCAACAAAGGCGTACAGCTCGTACTAACAAACGGAAAGAAACTGCTCATCGGCTCCCAAAAACCCGACGAGCTCGCCGCAGCAATCGACAAAATGCTAAAACAAAACTAACATTATCAAAAGACCGCCGTTATGGGTTTAATCACAATCACGATTATCGCTCTCGCACTGGCAATGGACGCCTTCGCCGTCTCCATCGTCAGCGGTACCGCCTACAAAAAGCTAAAGGTCAAACACGCCCTGCGAATGGCCCTGTCCTTCGGCGCCTTCCAGGCCTTCATGCCGTTGGTCGGCTCGCTGGCGGGACTGACCATAAGAGACCACATTGCCGACTACGACCATTGGGTCGCCTTTGGGCTTTTGGCTGCGGTTGGCGGGAAAATGATTTACGAGTCGTTCAAAATAGCTTCCCCCAGAAAAAATTTTAATCCCGCCGACATCTTCGTCCTGTTGCTTCTTTCAGTGGCCACCAGCATCGATGCCCTCGCCGTCGGCATAACACTTTCGTTCCTGCAGGTCTCAATAGCGCTGGCCGTAACAATCATCGGCCTGGTAACCTTCGCCCTCTCCTATCTCGGCGTGTACATCGGGAAGAAAATCGGCCACTTCTTCGAGGGCCAGATAGAAGCCATCGGGGGCCTGGTCCTCATTGCTCTCGGCATCAAAATACTCATCGAAGATCTGTGGAGCTGAATTCCCGCCGCAAATTGATGGGTCACTGATTCTGTCGCGCTCTTTTCTGCTCTGTGCTGCCCAATAGCCAACCGCCTCCGGGAAAATACCTCGACCTTGAAAAAACCTGCAGCAATCTCCTTTTCTTGCCCGAAAGTGCCGATTATGCTATAAATGCTAATTGTATAGTGTACACGCTGTCTGTGCTGGTTTTATGATACGGGCACAATGATAGTGAATCTTATTGCCTTAAGACAAACACGCTTATGAGAAGAGCAGCAAGACTGACAAACTGGGAAAAACTCTCCGACGAGCAGATTCTACAAATGCGGGTCCGTGACCTCGGCCTGCAGATTGAGGGCTCGTCCATCGAGCCGCTCGTTTCCAGGCTCTATAAAGAGCTGGATGCCAAAGGCATATCATTTCATCCTCCCTGCTACCTCGCCGATGAGTGGCTCTGCCCCGACAGGGTCCCCATAATAGGAATCCCTTTCTTTCTTGCACACCCGCGACTTAAACGTATCGAACGCAAAATGATGGCCGAGGTCGAAGGCGGAACCGAAAAGTATTTCATGAAACTGATTCGTCACGAATGCGGACACGCACTGAACTACGCCTACGAACTCTACAGGAAAACACGCTGGCGCCAGCTTTTTGGTCCTTTCTCGTCCAAGTATTCCGACTCATATTATTGTCAGCCCTACTCCAGACGCTTCGTCATCCATCTAAGAGGCAATTACGCCCAGTCACATCCGGATGAAGACTTCGCCGAAACATTCGCGGTCTGGCTCACGCCCGCGAGCCGGTGGCAGGAGAAATACCAAAACTGGCCCGCCGTCAAAAAGCTAAAATATATCGACAGACTAATGCCAAACATCAACAGCCGCAAACCTCTAATCATCGCTTCGGAGAATCTCCCATGGTCGTCCTCGCGGATGACGTCAACGCTCTTAGCCTACTATGAACGGAAAAGAAAAGCCCTCGGTACCGGCTTTCAAGGATTCTATGATGACAGTCTCAAAGAGATCTTCAGGACAAAACAATCTGATGCCACAACACTGAAAGCCTCCGCTTTTCTTCGCCTGAACCGCCGCCGGCTCGTAGACTGTGTCGCCCGGTGGACCGGACACCCAAAGTACCACATTCATCAGTTATTTAATATATTAGTGGCGCGCTGCGACGTACTCCGCTTATACGTCGGAAGCAGCCAGGACGATGAAATCATAGGATTGACCGCCCTTCTCACTGCTATCGCTGGTAATACTCTTAAAACAAGAAGAAAGAACCGTCGCCAATGAGAAAAGCAAAAAATATCACTGTCCTGGTCGATGAGTGGACCATCCCGAATGGTGACCCCGAGTTTAAACAGCCTCCTAAAGTCCCTTCTACCGAACACCACGTCATCCCTACTTTGCGGAACCTGCACTACAAGGTTTCCGTCCTCGGGGCTGCAGATGATATCGCGACAACCCTCAACGCCCTTACCGAGCAGAAGCCGGACCTCGTCTTTAACCTTACGGAACAACTGGCTGGAGACCGGCAGATGGATAAAAACATCGCCGCTCTCCTCGAAATGACCCGCGTCCCCTTTACCGGAAGCGGAGCAACAGGACTCATGTTATGTCGAGACAAGCGATTGTGCAAGCAGCTGCTCAGCTTACATCGTATACGGGTCCCCCAATTCGTCAATATCTCTCCGGGCCGCCGGCTGCGGCTTCCAAAGAACCTGCGCTTCCCGCTTGTTGTCAAACCGGCCTTCGAAGACAGTTCTGAAGGCATTTCCAATGCCTCACTCGTTACAAACGAATCCGCTTTAACGGAGCGGGTCCGGTTCGTTCACGAGGGATGGCAGCAGCCTGTTATTGCTGAAGAGTATATTCAGGGCCGAGAGCTTTACGTCAGCATCCTCGGCAACAAGAGACTCACCGTCCTGCCAATCCGCGAGTGCGTCTTCGACTTCGACCAGGCGGAGGGGCCCTTTCTCGCAACGTACAGGGTCAAATGGAATGCCGAATATCGAAAAAAATGGAATATAAGGTTTGATTTCGCCGAACTTGACGCTCCTATTATCAGCAGAATTGAGCGAACGTGCAAAAAGGTCTATCGCCTGCTCCAAATTCGTGACTACGGAAGAATCGACCTCCGGCTTACCCCCGATAACGAGTTCGTCATCCTGGAAGCCAATCCTAATCCCGATATCGCTTACGGCGAAGAAGTCGCCGAGGCGGCGAAAAAAGCCGGTATTCCATACGAAAACCTCATTGACCGTATCGTACACTTCGCTTTATGCAGAAAACGATAGCCTGAACATTAGTTTCAATCCCGACCTACTCTGTGTCCGAACCGCTATACAGGAAATTGGTACCATTAGGCCCTATAATAATTTTTTGATTTTGTTGCATATTTACTAAATTTCTTGTTGCATTCACTCCGGCTTGCCGCTAAAATCATAATTATGTCTCTCGGACATATAATAAGAAAGAAGCGTGAGGAGTTGAACCTCACTCTCGATGAGGTCGGCAGCCGTATCGGTTTTTCCAAGCCGTATCTCTCGACCATCGAGACCGGCAAGGTCGACAACCCGCCCAGCGACAAGCTCCTCAGAAAACTCGAAAAGATTCTCAAGTTTAAGTCAGGCCTGCTGCTCCACATAGCACACATGGAAAGCATGCCGTCCGACATTCGAAAGAAATACGAATCGGTCGAGGCCGAGAACCAGAAATGGCGGCAGTTCGTCAAGAACCTCATGAGCAGAAAAACCAGGCCGAAAAACCTCAAGACCCACCTTGCAAAAAGCAAGCTGAATATCAAAAAGGGACTCTCACCTTTGTCGGCAGGCCGAATGGTACCCGTCATAAACAAGGTCTCCGCAGGATACCCTACTGATTTTAACGACCTCGACTACCCTGTCGGCATCGCCGATGACTATGTCCGCTGTCCCGATTTGCACGACCCCAACGCCTTTGCCGTCCGCGTCGTCGGCGATTCGATGGAGCCCAAATTTCAGGAAGGTGACATTATTGTCTTCTCACCCGCAGCTGAGGTACACAGCGGCGACGATTGTTTCATCCGTTTTGAAATGCCCCACGAAACAACTTTCAAAAGGGTCTTTTTCGAACCCAAAAACCAAATCCGGCTCCAGCCCAGAAACGATAAATATCCCCCGACCATCGTCGACGGAAAACGCATCAACGGAATCTACCGCGCCGTCATCAAATACGAAACACTATAAGCTATTGTTTAGCAGATGCCGGCGAAGGGTAAGGTCTGCAATAAGATATCTCCATATCCGGTTGAGTGGGAGGAGTGAATTATAGGATACCCAAAGGAGAAAAAAATGCACTCGAATCACAGAATTACAATCTTCATATTGTCCTGCTTATTAACAACATCGGTTCTTGGTTCCTCGGCAATTGAGCCTCTTGTGCGTACAGTCGATCTGGATACGGGCCAAACGCAACAGGTTACACTCCACGATGGCACCAAGGTAACGGTGACGCTTCTGGAGTTAACCGAAAAACGCGACTCGGTCCGAAACGCAGTGCGCAGGGCTCAGGTCAAAGTAAAAGTCAACGGCCAAACGGTGTCCTTGGTCTCCTCGACGTATCATCTGCCGAAGGTCATAGGCGGTGTCCAGATTGATTGTCCGGTCACGAAGGGCTATTTGCAAAACAGCAGCCCAGCCAACGCTTGGGGTCTTGTTAAGGACGCTCGGCTTCGACTATGGCCCGTTGGCTCGCCATGGATTCGCCCCGGCACATTCGTCTACCCGGTAAAGCAGAAGTGGTTCGCCAACGATACCCAGATGGCAAATGTTCCCTGCTATGTCAATGCCTGTGACATACCCGGCCAGAAAAGCATCTACTATCACTACGGCCTGGACTTCGGCGGTTCCGAAGGGGTGGTGGAGGTAGTCGCGGCAACCGACGGATTAGTCGTTTCCGTAGCTGGGCACGTACTCGAAGGACATAAGGACACACCCGTCGAGCCGCGATACGATGTGGTTTATATTCTCGACGATCGCGGCTGGTACTATCGCTATAGCCATCTACAGATGATTGCCACACCCGTTATTCCGGGCAAGCGAGTGAAGATGGGCCAGCGAATTGGGCTTGTCGGCAAGGAAGGCGGCAGCGGAGGCTGGTCCCATTTGCACTTCGATATCAACAGCAGGCAGCCTTCGGACAAGTGGGGCACGCAAAACGGCTACGCATTCATCTGGCAGGCTTATCAGCAGCAGTACAGCCCCGAAATTATCGCGGTGGCCAGACCTCATCATTTGGTCTACACCGGTGAAACAGTCCAGCTTGACGCTTCGAAGAGCTGGTGCAGGGTGGGTAAGATAGACAAATACGAGTGGACGTTCTGCGATGGGACTAAAGCCGAGGGCAGTAATATCAAGCGGGTATACGAGCGAGCGGGTGAGTATAGCGAGATTGTGAAGGTGACGGATTCGGCTGGGAATTTCGCATACGATTTTGCAGTGGTCTATGTAATTGACCGCAAGCACCCCGAACGCGTGCCGCCGGCGATCCACGCAAATTATTATCCCACCTTCGGCCTAATGGGGGGCGATGAAGTGACGTTCAAAGTCCGGTCCTTCGGAACACAGTATGGCCGGGAAGTGTGGGATTTTGGGGATGGAAGTGAAACGGTTAAAGTGCAATCCGATGGCAATGCGAATCAGCACAACCCGGCCGGCTACGCGATTACACAACATCGATATCGCAAGGCCGGAGATTACATCGTTACCGTCAGACGCAGTGATGAGAATGGGTACGAGGCTGTTGGACACCTGCATGTACGCATCAATTAAATGAAAAGTCCGGTTGTACCAACTATTTCTGAAAAATCATTTTTCAAACACAATCTTGCCGCCGACAATTGTTGTCTGCACCGAAAGGTCATCATCTAACAAAACTAAATCGGCGTCTTTGCCGACGGCTATCGAACCTTTCCGATGCTCAATACCCAATATCTTCGCCGGATTTTTAGTAACCATCTTGACAGCGACATCAAGGCTGCAATTTGTAAAGCCGATAAATCTTTTGACTAGCTCACTCAATCCCAACGCTGTTCCGATTAATGTCCCGTCTTTATATCGGGCGGCACCATTTTTGGATTCGTACTTGATACCGTTGTAAACATATTGGCCATTCGGCAGACCCATCGCCTGCATCCCGTCCGTAATAATTACTACCCGTTCAGGCCCGAGTATATCGAAAGCAAGTTTCAGAACGGATGGATGGATATGCACCCCGTCGGCGATAAGCTGGGCCGTTACCTTGTCATTCTCAAAGATAGCAACGAGCGGCCCCGGCGACCGATGATGAATGCCTGACATCACATTAAAAAGATGGGTCACATGCGAAATCCCCGCCGCAATTCCCGCCAGAGTCTGCTCGTAATTGGCCTCCGAATGCGCAAAAGAAGCCACGATATTGGAATCCACCAGCCGGCGAATTATCTCCAGGCTGCCCTCAACCTCCGGCGCAATCGTCATCATCGCCAGCTTCCCCGCCGTCATATCCAGAATCTTATCGAGAACATCCATCGACGCAGGGCATATACAACCCGGCTGAATCATCCCTCTTTTATTCCCCGCGATAAAAGGCCCCTCCAGATGAATACCAATAAGATGCGCCCCGCCGCGGTCACGACCTGCGCAATCAGCCGCTAATGCGAGATGTTCATTGTCCCCGTTCGCATTGTATACGGTCGTTGCTAAAAAGCTCGTCACCCCGAACCGCGCACAGGTCTGTGATATGGCCTCAAGGGCCTCGATTGTCCCATCGAGCACATCGGCCCCGCCCGCCCCCTGAATATGCACATCGATAAATCCGGGCGCAGCTATTCGCGCCCACGCATCGAACACCTCGCAGCCGGCCTCACCATCCACATCGCCAACTTGCCTGATAATGCCATCCTCGATAAGAATCGAAACCGTCTGTTTATCATCGGCAGCATCGAACAACCTGCAATTCGTTATAAGAAGTCTTTGTGTCATACCAATTCCTTCAATGTTTGCAATTAACTTGTCTTTTGCCCGGCAACAGCTAAAACCAGCGCAAAGACCTTTGAAGCGCCGGCCTCTTTCAATGTCTTCGCACACTCATTCAACGTCGCCCCGCTCGTCTTGATATCATCGACCAGGCATACTGCCCGTTTGCTAAGTTGATGTCCCCTCCGGACCGCAAAGGCACCCGCAACATTTCTCGCCCGCGCCGCCGCACTTGCCACGACAGGCTGAAACTTCGTCCGCCGAATGCGCACAAGCTCGGTATTGATTCTCGCCTTTGGATGCTCTAATTTCTTTGTTATAATCAAAGACTGATTGTACCCGCGAAACAAACGTCGCGTCCAGTGCAGCGGTACGGGCACAAAAAATTCTACCTCGTCGAAAAAACCGCTTCCCTGCAGCGCCGAATTCGCCAGAAATCCCAGCATCGAATCCAATTCCGTCCGCCCCTTCTTAAAGGACAGTATCATTTTACCTAAAGCCTCTCCGTAAACGCCGCTTCGTGCTATCTCGTCAAAATAAAACTCCTTACCCTGGCAATCTCCACACGCCCCTTCAACCAGCCCGTACAAGCTTGCATCCCGCCCGCACCGCCGACAGTAATCACCACCCACGCAGACAACAAGCTCGCCCCAGCAATCCGCACACAAAGTCTTGTCGGTCTCACAAACGCTTTGGCCGCAGTGGGCACACACCGAGGGCCACAGAAGCTGATTCAAGCTCTGCACAGCAAACGCTGCAACCTGTTTTATTTTTACGTTCTCCACACCACAATTATACGCTGATATAATCCTTATTTCAAATCAAACGGCGTATTATCTATCGGCTTGAACCACCCCAGTTTCATCTGGGCTGAATCGACATCATAAACATTCGTTCCATCAAGGCCCGCCATCTGTCGAGAATCGCTGTGCCCGTCAGCCCATTCAACCTTAGCCCTGTCACGATGACGAAAATGAATAGATGGCGAAAGATAAAAGCTCGTCATGGGCCGGCCCCTATAGACATAAAAAGGCGGCTCCGCAAACGAATATTCTATTAAAATCGGCTTCTCGACGCACATCGCCGTATCCGCAAACATCAATGTCTCGCTCGGCTTACCAACTTCTGTAGCTCTCGTCGTTTCCCAACCCGCAAGTTCCATCTGCTCAATAGTCGTAAATTGACGGTCTTCCCAGTTTCTCGACCCAAGGTAGATATGGTTATACCCGTATCCGCCGCAGCCTTGCTCGAAGTTCTCCTCCCACGAACCGCCCCTGGCAAAATCAGCCCGCTCGGGACATTCCTTGACCTTACCATCCGCCAGATACCCAACAATCGGACCCCGCCGCGGGTCGAACGCCTCGTCCGCACCCTCACGCACGCCGTGCCATCGGTATTTACCGCCATTCTCCGAATAGATATCCGGTGCCGCGGGTACATAATAGCCGTCATTTTCAATAGAATAGCCCGTGTTGGCCAGGAAAAGCTGCCGAAGATTCGATTGGCAGATTGCCCCACACGCCTGCGATCTCGCCGTCGCCAAAACCGGCACCAGTATCGCCATCAGCAACGAAATCACCGACATCGACACCAGCAGCTCTACCAGACTAAAACCTTTTCTCTTTCCAGCAAACATCACAAGCCCTTTGTCCCACGCCATTCTTCCACTTTCAGCCATTGTGCACAAAAAACCGCCAGATCGAAGCTATCAATAACATAATTCCTTGGCTCCGCCAGGTTGCACCTGCCTATCCAGTTCACCTGCCCGAAACAGCTTCCCCACGCCGACCCAAACAAAACAAAATCAGACATATCCACCATCCCATCCAGGTTGATATCAGCAGAATAATTCTGTTCATCCAGAACTCCCACCGCCTCCAAATCCACGCCGCCCGATTCCAACGTAAGCCACGCATCGTAAATCGAATGGTTATTCGCATAGTAATCCCATGCAGGCCAACTACTTGGCTCGATATGTTTCACCGCCTCGTCCTCAAAATCCCCGCTGCCCGGAATATCAACTATTCGAACATAGTTGATATTGTTGATATCGACAATACCGGATAAAACACTCCCCTCACCAGCGATTTTACTCAAATCGAACGGCGTACCGGTACACACACCGTTGCCGTTGGGGTGCTTGCCCGCAAGGTTATAAACGTCACTAATCTCAATCGTGCCATACATTCCAACTAATCCCGCTGTCAGTGATACAGATGGAAACCGGACAAAATCCACACCGTTGGATGACACTTCCACGTATCCTAATTCAGCAAACATCTGCCCCTTGATGGAACCACCGCCGGTGTTTATGAGAGAAACCAAACCGTTCTCGAAAACAACAATATCATAACCGTTGCAATCGCGAACAGGTTCGCTAAATGACAGAGTTATCTGGCCCGGCTCCATACCCATCCCAATCTGGACTGAATTCAAATCGCCTACGCTCACAATATCAAAATTGTCTCCCGTAGCAGGCCCCAACGCCTTGTTTGGGTCAGCCCACAGAGCAAACACTCCGGGCGCAGGCGCATAATCGACCACCGAAGTAGCCCAAGCCCGGAATATAGGATTGATGACTGCATTGGTGTCCGCAGGGTCAGCGTGACGATGGTCCTCACCGATATAGCCGTTCACTCCAGGCTCCGTATAAGGACCGGTGTACGCAAACACCGATATAAGCAGCACTATCACCTGCACAACAAAAATCCTCATATTTATCCCCCAAATTTATTGGAGGATTTCCTTATAAGTAAAATAAAACCAGCCGCTAACAGCGCCAGTGTCCCCGGCTCGGGTACAACCGTATCCATTGCAAAATATGCCGGCGTGTTCATCCCATAGCTGCCCACGTCACTGGAACTGAGGCTGCACTCTAGGCTCTTCACAATGCCAAGCTCCGTCAAATCAACGTATTCCCACGTATTGACGATGTAATCCTGGCTGTTGTCTGCAAACCGGTAATCAGCTAAGTAGAAACCAACGCTGTCGACCACAGCCCCGCTCGCGTCTTTACCCGTAATTGTCAGCAGGAACCAGTCCGGGTCATCGCCGCTGTCACCGCCAAAATTTTTCGAATACAAATCCCCATTCAGTATGGAATAGTATGCATAGTTATTGTTCGTAACGTACAAGCCGTCAACAATGCCAGCCGTATTCAGTATCATCGTCGGCAGCTCCGTACCAAAACCGCATGCAGTAGGGTCGAAGCCTATCCCGTAATTGGCCGAGCCGCCTTCTCCACCTCCTGTAATCGCGTTATACTGTGCCGTCCATCCTGAGGATGCCGTATCCGTAATATTTGAATAGGCAAAACCGTCCCACGACATATATGTAGGATTATAGTTATTGTTAAAGGTAGCGCTTCCGCTGACAAAACCGCCTGAACCGTCCGAGCCGTTCCAGTAGGGTTCGGGCCCCAGGCTCAAATCGTCAAAAGTCGCAATCTCCGCACTTGATACACTACTTATCATTAACACAAACATTAAACTCACCAATTCCTTCGAAGCCATCTGTTGTTCCTCCACCTCAAAAAATCAAAACTTTTTCTTGAAAACTTATTCTCCTTTCACGCTAAACGCTGTGCTAAATAAACCTCCTTTCGCTCTTGCCGCCCTTAACGCGAGGGCTCCCAAAACCAATAAAAAAAACCGCCGTTCCCACGAGAGGAACAGCGGTTTCAAAAATTAATAAACCGGACGCTTATCCGCGCCAAGCATATCCCAAAGCAGCTTCATTCGGCGCAGAAAGCACAGTGTTCCAGCTCGCGAGAACACTATAAGAAGGTACATCAAACCACAGGCAGGTTTTCTGACTCGCGCCTTACCTCGAGGCTCCTTCCCACCCGCTCACAGCGGACAGTGGACAAATGCCTCTCGGATTCCCGATCTCCATATCGGAACAGGCGCACACAGCGGCGCGACCATCGCGGCTTTGAACCGCGTTCCCGTTTGATTATCCAAAAGTTCACCACTTTCGGACCTGCAGCCAAGTTATATCCTTGTCAAAGAACACTCTGCTTAAGTCTCTATCAAACCGCTTGTATTTCTTCAAGCAAAAAAATGAAAA
>Ga0307435_1000221_pt1:12500-24993 | contig 24993 bp, 16 predicted proteins | sample SalMarWE160470MG_FD_202164 | JGI IMG/M metagenome (GOLD analysis project Ga0307435, IMG submission 202164) | Salt marsh sediment microbial communities from the Plum Island Ecosystem LTER, Massachusetts, United States - WE1604-70 | ecosystem: Environmental > Aquatic > Marine >... | reverse complement strand
AGATCGCGCGGCACCAGCTTGTCCCGCAGCGACGAAGCCAGCGCCAGAGTGAGTGGCAGGTCCAGGCCCGGATCGGTCAGGTCCAGGCCGCCGGCCAGGTTGGCGTAGACGTCGTGGCTGCCCAAACTAATGCCGGCCCGACGGCCCAGGACGGCGATCAGCAGCGCCAGGCGGTTGTTGTCGAAGCCGGAAGCGGTGCGGCGCGGGGCGCCGTAGCTGCCCGGGGCCACGAGCCCCTGGACCTCGACGAGCAGCGGGCGCGTCCCCTCCAGCGTCGCCCCGACCACGGCGCCGGGGGCGTGCTCGTCGGCCGCGGCCAGGAAGGCCCGACCGGGATCGGCCACCTCTGCCAGGCCCTGTTCGGCCATCTCGAAGACGCCAACCTCTTCGGTCGAGCCGAAGCGGTTCTTGGTGGCCCGAAGCAGGCGCATCGACGCCGTCCGTTCGCCCTCCAGGCTCAACACGGCGTCGACCAGGTGCTCCAGGGTCTTGGGCCCGGCCAGCGTCCCGTCCTTCGTCACGTGGCCGACCACGACGACGGCGATCCCCTCCCCCTTGGCCAGCTCCATCAGCCGCAGGGCAGACTCCCGCACCTGCCCGACCGAACCGGCCGGTCCCTCGAGCTCGTCCGTGGTGACAGTCTGGATCGAGTCCACGACCAGCGCCTCCGGGCGTCTGTCGCGCGCCAGGTCGCAGATCCTGCCTACCTCGTTCTCGGCGACGACCTGGATCCGCTCCCCGGCCGGGCGTTCAAGCAGCCCCAGGCGTGCGGCTCGGAGTCGCACCTGGCCTGCCGATTCCTCGCCCGTGGCGTAGAGAACCTCGTGGCTGGGCGACCCGCCGCTCGCGTCCGGCGATCCGCCCTCCGCCAGCCCCCCCGCCGCCTGGAGCAGCAGAGTGGACTTGCCGATGCCGGGCTCGCCTCCGACCAGCACGACCGAGCCCGGCACCAGGCCACCGCCCAGGACGCGGTCCATCTCCGAGATACCGGTCGGCGTCCGGGTCGGCTCGGCTTCGCGCAAGCCCGCCAGGGACTGCGGCGCCGGCCCACCCCCGGCGCGTCCCGCGCCCGGCCCGACGGCCCCCATCTTCGACCGTCTACGCTCGGGCTCGCGGATCACCGTCTCGACGAGCGTGTTCCACTCGCCGCAGGTCCGGCACTGGCCCTCCCAGCGTAGCTGGACGGCGGCACAGGCCTGGCAAACGTAGCGGCTCTGCGGACGGGCCATTCCCCCTCGACCTCGCTACGGGTTAGGACCTCGCTTCGACGGGCTGCTTCTCCTCGGCCGGGTGGACATCCAGCCCCGAATCGGGGCTCTCGTCCACGACGACCGTCATGCCGGGCTTGTACTTGCCGAGCAGGAGCTGCTCCGCCAGCACGTCCTCGATCATGTTCTGGATCACGCGCCGCAGGGGTCGCGCGCCGTAGGCCACGTCGTAGCCGATCTTGATGATGTGGTCCTTGGCCTTCTGCGTCACCTTCAAGGTCATGTCCTGGGCTCGCAGCTGCTCGCGCACCCGGGCCAGCATCAGATCCACGATCTGGCGGATCTCGTCGACCGTCAGCGATCGGAAGACGACCGTGGCGTCGAGGCGGTTGAGGAACTCCGGCCGGAACGTCTGCTTCAGCTCGGTCTGGATCTTGTCCCGCATCAGCTCGTAGCTGGCCGCCTGCTGCTGCTCCTCGGTGTCGCCGGTGTGGCGGAAGCCCAGGGTCGAGTTGGTCAGGAGCTGCCGCGCGCCCAGGTTGCTGGTCATGATGATGATGCAGTTGCGGAAGTCGACCCGGCGGCCCTTGGCATCCGAAAGGTGCCCATCCTCCAGTATCTGGAGCAGGATGTTGAAGACCTCCGGGTGGGCCTTCTCGATCTCGTCCATCAGGATCACGGCGTAGCTCTTGCGCCGGACGGCCTCTGTCAGCTGGCCGCCCTCGTCGAAGCCGACGTAGCCGGGGGGCGCGCCGACCAGGCGGCTGACGTTGTGGCGCTCCATGAACTCGCTCATGTCGATCTTGATGAGCGCGTCCTCGCTGCCGAACATGAACTCGGCCAGGGCCTTGGCCAGCTCGGTCTTGCCGACGCCGGTGGGCCCCAGGAAGATGAACGAGCCGATCGGGCGCTTGGGATCCTTGAGCCCGGCCCGGGCCCGCCGGACCGCCTTGGACACGATCTCGATCGCTTCCTGCTGGCCGATGACCCGCTTGTGCAGGTCGTCTTCCATGTGCATCAGGCGAGCGGATTCCTCCTCGGCGATGCGCGTGACCGGGATCCCGGTCCACATCGCCACGACCTCGGCGATCTCCTCCGCGTCCACCTGGGGCTGTGAGTCGGCGATGGAAGCCTGCCACTCGCTGCGCAGCTCATCGACCTTCTTGCGGGCGGCGGCCTCCGCCTCGCGCAGCGCGCCCGCGTCGTGGTCGGGCGCCTCCTTGTCGCGCAGTATCTTCTCCAGCTCCTTCTGCGCCTCGCGCAGCGGGGGCGGAGCCGAGGCGTAGCGGAGACGGACCCGGCTTGCCGCCTCGTCGATAAGGTCGATGGCCTTGTCCGGCAGGTGGCGATCGGTGATGTAGCGGATGGAGAGGTCGGCCGCGGCCCGGACGGCCGCGTCGGTGATCTGGACCTTGTGGTGCTGCTCGTACCGCTCGCGGATGCCGAGCAGGATGTCGATCGTCTGCTCGAGAGTAGGCTCCTCGACCATGATCGGCTGGAAGCGGCGTTCCAGCGCCGCGTCGCGCTCGATGTACTTGCGGTACTCGTCAAGGGTCGTGGCGCCGATGCACTGCAGCTCGCCTCGCGACAGCGGCGGCTTGAGGATGTTGGCGGCGTCGATGGCGCCTTCGGCCGCCCCGGCGCCCACCAGGGTGTGCAGCTCGTCGATGAAGAGGACCGCGTCGTTGGTAGTGCGCAGCTCCTCGATGATCTTCTTGAGGCGCTCCTCGAACTCGCCGCGATACTTGGTCCCGGCCACCAGCGAGCCGATGTCCAGGGTCAGAACCCGCTTGCCGGACAGGGTCTCGGGCACGTCGCCGTTGACGATGCGATGAGCCAGGCCCTCGGCGATGGCGGTCTTGCCCACGCCGGGCTCGCCGATCAGTGCGGGGTTGTTCTTGGTGCGGCGGGAGAGGATCTGGATGACCCGCTCGATCTCCTTCTCGCGCCCGATGACCGGATCGAGCTTGCCCAGTCGGGCAGCCTCGGTCAGGTTGATGCCGAGCTGGTCGACGGTCGGCGTCTTGCTGGGCCGCCGCGTCTCCTGGGTAGGGCCGGCACTCGAGGACTGCGACAGGACGCGGATGACCTCGTGGCGGACCTTGTCCAGGCTCACCCCCAGGCTCTCGAGCACGCCGGCGGCGATTCCCTCGCCCTCCCGGACGAGGCCGAGGAGCAGGTGCTCGGTGCCGATGTAGTTGTGGCCCAGGCGTCGAGCCTCGTCGATGGCTAGCTCGATGACCCGCTTGGCCCGGGGCGTCAGCCCCACCTCGCCCACGACCGGCCGATCTCCGCGGCCGATGATGAACTCCACGGCGGTCCGGACCTTGGGCAGCTCGACGTTCATGTTCTCGAGCACGCGCGCAGCCACTCCCTCGCCCTCCCGGACGAGGCCGAGGAGCAGGTGCTCGGTGCCGATGTAGTTGTGGTTGAACCTCTGCGCTTCGTCCTGAGCCAGCGTCAGGACCTTGCGCGCCCGGTCCGTGAACTTGTCGAAGCGATCCATTGCCAGTCCTGGGCTGCCGGCCGGCGAGGGAGAACCCCCCACTACCGCCCGGGAGCCATGCTAGCACGCCCCGTTCCGCCTGTAACTCGGACCCTCCGGAGGAGCGGCCCGTGGGCCGCATGGCGAGGCAAGAGCCCGTCGGACGGGGCCCCGCTGCCATGACGCCCAGCACACTTCGCGCCGGGACCGTTGGCCGATGGACGGCGCTACGGGAACGCCAGGCCCCGGGTCAGGTCATCGCCCGGCGGCCGACCTCGAAGCGCCGGCCGCATCCGCGGCCAGCCGCCCAAGCCGGGCGTCCATGGCCACCAGGGCTACCGCTCCGGTGATCGCGGCCGGCAGCACGCAGACAGCGTGGGCAAGCACCGCCAGGGCGAGCGACGCGTCTGCGCCCACGCCCAGCGCCTGCGCGGTCGTGGCTGCGGCAAGCTCGAAGGTTCCTATGTAGCCCGGCGCGGACGGAAGGGCCGTCCCCAGGACGGTCACGGCAGCCACGAGCAGAGCCGCGGGCAGCGTCATCTCCACTCCAATCGAGCGAGCGACCAGCCAGAAGGTCAGCATGTCCAGCAGCCAACAGGCGGCACTGATGACCACGGCCACGACCACGGCCAGCGAGCGACTGGGCCGATCCACACCACGAGCGAGGCTCTCGATCCAGCCCGCGGCCATCTTGAGCCTGTCTCGGCCGGGCATCCGTCCTGTGAACCGTCTCACCAGGGTCGCGAGCGGTCCGAGGCCTACGGTCACCATGACGGCGATCATGACGAGGCCGCCGGCCGCGATGACGCCTATCGCCCGAACCATCCATTCCGGCGCTCCGATACTCATGGCGGCAACCCAGGCGACGAGAGCCAGCGTCACCGTGTCTACGATCCGCTCCACGACCACCGAACCGAACGATTCCATGGCGTCCACGGCCTCGCGCCGCGCCACGAGATAGGCACGCACCGGCTCGCCAAGTCGTGCCGGGAGCACCGCGTTGCCCAGGTATCCCACCAGCAGCGGGGCGGGTATGCGCCGCAGGGCGATCCGGCTGCCGGTCGAGCGGCGGGGTAGAAGCAGCCGCCAGCGCACGGAGCGCAGCGCCACCTGGGTCGCGATGACTGCCAGGCAGGCGAACAGGTATCGGAGGTCGGCCTGGGACGCAAGCCGGGCACTGGCAGCCAGATCCACCGATCTCAGGAGAATGCCCAGAGCCAGCAGGCTGATGATCAGCCCGGCAAGGCGAAGACTGCGGCTGCCGCCCGGACGCGGCGTCGCCGATTCGGAACTCAAGGCCGGCGGCCCAGGTAGAGGGTCTGGCGGCCCATGATCAGCCAGGCCGGCCTGCAATGCAGGTACAGCCGCACCAGCCAGGGATGCTGAGGCAGGGCGCTCTTCGTCGTGTAGGGGAGGAAGCGGACCACGAGTCTCTCGGTTGCCAGCCCGGCCGCCTCGCCGGCCTCGGCCAGGCTCTTCTCGGTCAAGGGGACCTTGTGATCGATGAAGTCCCAGTAGGCAGCGCCCGTCAGCCGGATGTTGGGCTGGAGCACCATCAGGCGGCCGCCCGGACGGAGCAGTCTCGCAGCTACGCGGATCTGCCGCAGAACCTGCTCGCTCGATTCGAGGTGCTCGAGGTAGTTGCTCGTGAAGATGGTGCCGAAGTGGCCTGCCGGCAGGGTCTTGCCCAGGTCCAGCCCGTTCGACCGGCCAAAGCGGACGTCCTCTCCGAGGAAATCTGACACGTCCCGCCGATCACAGGCCCAGCGCTCGGCGGCAGTGATGTTGCGGATGAAGTAGCCGCGATCACAAGCGATATCCAGGACCGGGTACTGGGGGTCCACGTACCTCTGCAGGTACCTGGCGATCTCGGCCCAGACGCGATCCTTGGCTCGGGCCTCGGAGTCGCTGAAACGGCGCCGATAGATGCTCTCCAGCTCGGCCACCCAGGCTCTCCGCTTCCAGCTCCGCCCCGGACCACGCCCGACCACCTGGCAACGCAAGGGCCGGGCGAGTCCCTGGGGCCAGGCTAGCACGCCCCGTTCGGCGTCCGGCTCACCCTCCCGGCGACAACAGCCGGCGGGCGTGCCATGAGCAGAAGACCCGCCGGGCGTCGCCCGGCGGGTCTTCTGCGACGGCGTCGGGACTAGGCCTCGGGTGCCGGCTCCTCCGCGGGAGTCTCGGCAGACGCTTCGGCAGACGCTTCGGCAGACGCCTCGGCGGGTGCTTCTGCTGGGACTTCAGCGGGCTCCTGGGCCTTCTTGGCCCTGGACCTGGAGGCTCGTTTGGGCTTGGCGGGCGCTTCGGCGGGCGCTTCGGCCGCAGCTTCAGCGGGTGCTTCGGCGGGTGCTTCGGCCGCAGCTTCAGCGGGTGCTTCGGCGGGCGCTTCGGCCGCAGCTTCAGCGGGTGCTTCGGCGGGTGCTTCGGCCGCAGCTTCAGCGGGTGCTTCGGCGGGTGCTTCGGCCGCAGCTTCAGCGGGTGCTTCAGCAGGTGCTTCGGCAGGTGCTTCGGCAGGCGCTTCGGCAGGCGCATCTTCAGACGCCTCGGCCTCTGCCACCTGGGCGCGAACGTGGGCGAAAGCGGCCGCCAGCGTGTTGTCGATGCCGCCTTCAGGCTCCTGGACCGCATCGGCCATCGAGTAGCCACGTTCGGGGCGCGAGCGTCGCTCGGAGCGCGGCGCAGGAGCCTGGGCCGGCGTCGCGCCGGCTTCGGCAGCGGCCGGCCGAGCCGGCGGCTCCTCGGCCTGCTTGAGGCTGAGCCCCAGGCGGTGGCGCTCGGAGTCGAGCGAGATGATCTTGAGCTTGAGCGACTGGCCCTCATGGACGACGTCGCCCGGATGGGCCACGCGCTGGTGGGACAGTTCGCTGATGTGGATGAGGCCCTCGAGCCCGTCGCGGACGCGGACGAAAGCGCCGAAGTTGACGAGCTTCGTGACCGTGCCGTCGATGATGTCGCCGACCTTGAAGTCGGCCACCGTCGAGTGCCACGGATCGGGCTGGAGCTTGCGGATCGAGAGGCTGATCCGGCCGCGCTCGTGGTTGATGTCGATGACCTCGGCCTCGACCTCGTCGCCGACCTTGTAGCCGGCCTCGGGGTTGTTGACCTTGTTCCACGACAGCTCGCTCTTGTGAACGAGCCCGTCGATCCCACCCAGGTCGATGAAGATGCCGAAGGGGGCGATGGAGCGGACGGTGCCGTTGACGCGCTGGCCGACCTGCAGGCTGCTGAAGAGCTCGTCGCGCTTCTCGCGACGCTCTTCGTACAGGGCCACCTTCTCCGACAGGATCAGGCGGTTGGCTTTGCGGTTGACCTCCAGGATCTTGAGGCGGAGGCGGCGGCCGACGTACGGCTGCAGCTTCTCGGCGATCTCCTGCGCGGCGTCACGCGGCTGGTCGTTCTGCGGCCGGCGCGGGAAGTCCACGATCTGGCTGATCGGGACGAAACCGCGGATGCCGCAGTCGACGATGAGGCCGCCCTTGTTGTGGTCGATGACGGGGGCCTCGATGATCAGCCCGGCCTCGAACTGCTCCTGCATGGCGCGCCACTTGCGCTCGAGCCCGGCCCGGCGAAGTGACAGTACGGCGTGCCCTTCTTGCGACTCGGGCTGGAGCACGTAGACGAGGACTGTGTCGCCGATGGTCAGCTTCGGCGCCGACTCGGCATGCCGGCCGTAGAGCTCGCGGTTCGAGACGACACCTTCGCTCTTGGCGCCGATGTCCACCAGGATCTCGTCGCGATCGATCCGGACTACGGTTCCTTCGACGACATCGCCGTGCTTGAAGCTCCGAATCTCGGAATCCTGTTCGGCCAGCAACTCCTCCATAGTAGAAGGCTCCGGGCCCAGCGGCTTAGGAGGCTCGGCTGCCTCCTCCGGCTCGGCGGCCGCGGGAGCCTCCGGCTCGGCTGCCTCCTCCGGCTCGGCGGCCGCGGGAGCCTCCGGCTCGGCTGCCCCCTCCGGCTCGGCGGCCGCGGGAGCCTCCGGCTCGGCTGCCCCCTCCGGCTCGGCTGCCGCGGGAGCCTCCGGTTCGGCTGCCTCCTCCGGCTCGGCGGCCGCGGGAGCCTCCGGCTCAGCTGCCCCCTCCGGCTCGGCGGCCGCGGGAGCCTCCGGTTCGGCTGCCTCCTCCGGCTCGGCGGCCGCGGGAGCCTCCGGCTCAGCTGCGTCCTCCGGCGCTGCCTCTGAAGACGCCTCGGTGACGTCGTCCTGGCTCGCCGCTTCAGGCTCGAGGGCGGCCGGGGCGGGCGGCTCGCTGGTCTCGGCTTCGATGGGGCTCGTCTCGGCGGGCTCGTCGGCGGTCTTCTCGCCGGCGGCTTGCTCGGACGCCTGGTCAGCGATGGCGGCCTGTGCCTCCATCTCCGGCGTGGTCCCGCCCGTCTGCTCTTCGGTCAAGGTCTTGTGTCTCCTGATTGACTGGTCTCCCCGGAGATGCGAAACGGCCTGAGCCTGGCTCAAGCCGTCAGTCGATCAGCAGTCCGAAGGGCTTCCTGCGCTCGGTCCACTCCTTCGATCAGGCGAGGGCTGGGCTCATATACGTTCTAGCGCCCGAGGGCCGGGTGAATCTAGCACACACGGCGACCCGGTCAATTGCGGATCGCGCACGCGCGCGCATGGGCGCGGGCCATCCCTACAATCCGCTCATGCCCGAGTTGCCCGACCTGGCGGTCCTCGCCGACGCTTTCCATGCGGCCTTTGTGGGACGCCCCGTCCTGGCCGTGGAGGCACCGGGGCCTCTGACGCTGCGCGGTACTCCGGCAGAGCAACAGGCGCTGGTGGGGCAGCAACTCCAGCGTTTCCACAGACGAGGCAAGTTCCTGTGGCTCGAGCTCGACCGCGACCGCGTCGCGATCAACGCCATGCTGACCGGCCGTCTCCAGCTGGCCGGAGACCCCACCGTCAAGCGGCCGCAGAAGACGATGTTCGTGATGCGCTTCGGCGGGCGGGCGGGCGGCCCCCCGGACGATGCGGCGGAGTGGACGGCCGGCGCGAGCTGGATGCCCGAATCGGCGGCCACTCCCGAGCTGCGCTTCAAGGACGCGACCCAGATGGGCAAGGTCTACCTGCTGCCGGCGGGCGTAGACCGCGCCGTCCCGGGCGCCGGTCCAGGTGAGATGGGCCCCGACGCAGACGATCCTTCGCTCACTCCGGGAGTCTGGCGGGATCGCATCCGCCGTCATCCGGGCGAGCTGAAGAACCTGTTGCGCAACCAGGAGTTCGTGGCCGGGATCGGCAACGCTTACTCAGACGAGATCCTGCACGCGGCGCGGCTGAGCCCCACGCGCAAGCGAAGCAGCCTGGCCCCGGAGGAGGTGGACGAGCTCTACTCGGCCGCGCGCTCCGTCCTGGCCGGGGCCGTGGAGATCCTGCGCCAGCGCGTACCGCCGGCGTTCGAGACAGAGGTCCGCGACTTCATGGCCGTTCACGGCAAGGGCGGCCAGCCCTGCCCGCGCTGCGGCCACCGCGTCACCCAGACCGAGGCCGGCGGTTTCGTCACCAGCTACTGCCGCGGTTGCCAGCGCTGACGGTTCGATCCTGGGGGCGCGCGATCGGTTCGAGCGTGGCAGGATTCTCGCCATCCATACCCTATACCGATCGGCAGACGACTGGTGCTGCCGACCCTGGCCGGCCGGGCCCTGGCCGCGCAGGCCCTCGACCATTCGCAGAAGGAGCGACGGGATGAGTGACAAACCGATGGAGGTCGTGGAGTTCGCCGGCTGGCCGCACTGTGTGCGCCTGTCGAACGGCCAGGTCGAGCTCGTGGCAACCACCGATGTCGGCCCGCGGATCCTTCGATTCGGCTTCGTCGGCGGGCAAAACCTGTTCAAGGTCCTGCCCGGCACCGAAGGCCTGACCGGCGGCGATGAGTGGCACAGCTTCGGCGGCCACCGACTCTGGCACGCGCCAGAGGTCTTCCCGCGGACCTACGCGCCCGACAACGTGCCTATCGAGCACGACTGGGACGGCAAGACGCTGACGCTGCGGAGCGTCGAACCGGGGAACGGCATCGAGAGAGAGATCGGCCTGACGCTCTCGCCCTCCGCGCCCCAGGTCGGCGTCGTTCACCGCATCACGAACCGGAACCCGTGGCCGATCGAGCTGGCCGTATGGGCGCTGTCGGTGATGGCCGACTCGGGCGAGGCGATCTACCCCCAGGAGCCGTACAAGCCGCACCCCGACTGCCTCGTTCCGGCGCGGCCCCTGGTCCTGTGGCATTTCACCGACATGACCGACCCCCGCTGGACGTGGGGCCGCAAGTACATCCGGCTCCGCCAGGACCCGAAGGCGAAGACGAAGCAGAAGGCCGGCATGCTCAACACCGCCGGCTGGGCCGCCTATGTGCTGGGCGGCGACGTCTTCGTCAAGAGGTACGGGTACGACCCCGCGGCGACGTACGCCGACATGGGCTGCAACACAGAGTCGTATACGGACGCGGACATCCTCGAGATCGAGACGCTGGGCCCGCTCACCAGGATGGACCCCGGGGCCACGGCGGAGCACCGGGAGCGGTGGCTGCTGGCGCACGCCGAATGCGGGCCGACCGACGAGGACGTCGACGCGAGGATCCTGCCGCTGCTCGACCAGCTCCCCGAGGCATAGGCCCGCGAGTCCCGCGGCTCGCGCCCGTTCCCGCGCCGGCCCGAGACACGCGCCACAGAGCGGATCAGCCGCCGGGCCACAGGCTTGCGCTCGGCCGACGACCGCCTTCGGCGCCGAGTCGGCCTTCGCCCGCCTGCTGCTCCCGGCGTCTTCTTCTTCGTAGCGACGCAGCTCACGGTCCGGACGCTTGCCCCCACCGCCCGCAGCAGAAGACCGGGAAGCCTCGTCCGGATGGCCGGGCGAGGCGTGCGGCCCCCGCAGGCAGGAAAGCCAGACCCCGGGCACCGTTCGTGGCTGAGCGCGCCGAGCGAGGCAGCCGGGCGAGCTTCCCGGCCTGATCCGCTCTACGGCGTGGGGCCGGCCGGATGAGGGCCCTTAACGCAGAAATCCTGGCGACGACCTATTTTCCCGAAAGGCTGCCCTCTCAGTATCTTCGGCGCTGGAGAGCTTGACTTCCGTGTTCGGGATGGGAACGGGTATGGCCTCTCCGCCAGAGTCACCAGGATTTCACGCGTCTGAACAGTGTTTCGGCAGGAGCGACGCTCCGCAAGCTGATCCGCACGCCTCGCGTTGTCGGATCCTCCGGCGCCTAGCTCACATGCATAAGCATGCTCGCGTCGGCTCCTCGGCTCCTCCTGGCGTTGCGTACGTCTGAGCTTGCGGACGGTACCGCTTCTACTGCAGATCTTCAATCTCGTCTGTGTGCTGTGGTTGCTCCCAGACCAGCACCCGACCCTTGGTAAGGTGCTGTAGTGGCAAGCCCTCGACCGTTAGTACCGCTCAGCTTCGCCCGTCACCGGACTTCCACATGCGGCCTATCAAGCAGGTAGTCTCCCTGCGGTCTTACCCGGTTAACCCGGTGGGGAACCTCATCTCGAGACGGGCTTCGCACTTAGATGCTTTCAGCGCTTATCCCAACCGAACATAGCTACCCAGCGGTGCCCTTGGCAGGACAACTGGCACACCAGCGGTTCGTCCACTCCGGTCCTCTCGTACTAGGAGCAGACTCTCTCAAGTTCCCTACGCCCACGATGGATAGAGACCGAACTGTCTCACGACGTTCTGAACCCAGCTCGCGTGCCGCTTTAATTGGCGAACAGCCAAACCCTTGGGACGTACTTCCGCCCCAGGATGCGACGAGCCGACATCGAGGTGCCAAACGGTGCCGTCGATGTGAACTCTTGGGCACCATCAGCCTGTTATCCCCGGGGTAGCTTTTATCCGATGAGTGATACCCCTTCCACTCGGAGGTACCAGATCACTAAGCCCGACTTTCGTCTCTGCTCGACTTGTGGGTCTCGCAGTCAAGCTCCCTTATGCCTTTGCACTCTACGGCTGGTTTCCATTCAGCCTGAGGGAACCTTTGGGCGCCTCCGTTACACTTTAGGAGGCGACCGCCCCAGTCAAACTGCCCGCCTGCCACGGTCCCGCGCCCGGATTACGGGTCGCGGTTAGAACCGAACTCCAACAAGGGTGGTATTTCAACGTTGGCTCCGCCGAAGCTAGCGCCCCGGCTTCTCAGCCTCCCACCTATCCTACACATGCTAAAGCCCAATCCAATGACAGGGTGCAGTAAAGCTCCACGGGGTCTTTTTGCCCTATCGCGGGTAACCTGCATCTTCACAGGTACTTCAATTTCGCCGGATCCCTCGTAGAGACAGCGCCCAGATCGTTACGCCATTCGTGCGGGTCGGAACTTACCCGACAAGGAATTTCGCTACCTTAGGACCGTTATAGTTACGGCCGCCGTTTACCGGGGCTTCGATTCAGAGCTTGCACCCTTTCTCTTAACCTTCCGGCACTGGGCAGGCGTCAGCCCCTATACGTCAGCTTTCGCTTTCGCAGAGACCTGTGTTTTTGCTAAACAGTCGCCTGGGCCATTTCACTGCGGCTTCGGTCAGCCACTGCAAGCAGCAACTGCGAAGCGCCCCTTATCCCGAAGTTACGGGGCCATTTTGCCGAGTTCCTTTACGAGGGTTCTCCCGATCGCCTTGGTATTCTCTACCCGCCTACCTGTGTCGGATTGCGGTACGGTCACCGTTGATCTCGCTAGACACTTTTCTCGCCAGCCTGGCTCACTCGAATTGCAGCATGCGCCGCTTTCATTCGCTGCTCGGGGTTGAATGAGAGAGTGGATTTGCCTGCTCTCTCCCCCTACCGGCTTAGACGCGTATAGCCAAAACGCGCTCGAGCTACCACGCTGTGTCA
>Ga0307435_1000221_pt1:0-7500 | contig 24993 bp, 16 predicted proteins | sample SalMarWE160470MG_FD_202164 | JGI IMG/M metagenome (GOLD analysis project Ga0307435, IMG submission 202164) | Salt marsh sediment microbial communities from the Plum Island Ecosystem LTER, Massachusetts, United States - WE1604-70 | ecosystem: Environmental > Aquatic > Marine > Intertidal... | reverse complement strand
CGGGCACGGCCGTGCTACATCCCCGGCAGGCGCAGGCCGCCGGTGGCCTCGCTCATCTTGGACTGCTCCATCTCGTGCGCTTCCCGCTGCGCCTCGGTGACGGCCGCGACGATCAGGTCCTGGAGCATCTCGACATCGTTCGGATCCACGGCGGACGGATCGATCTTGACGCTGACCAGGTCCCCCTTGCCGTTGACGACGGCACCAACCACTCCGCCGCCGGCCGAGCCTTCGACCCTGGCGTCCACCAGCTCCTGCTGGATGCGCAGCATGTCCTGCTGCATCCCCATCACCATCCGCTGCAGATTGCCCATGCCCATGTCGCGTCCTCCTGGGTCTCGGTTGTCGGCTCCCGCCACCGCCCGACCGAAGTCTGGCCCAAACGGCTCACGCCTGCACGAGCCCGGCGCGACTACTCGACCTCGCGAACGTCGCCGGCCTCGTCGTTGAAGATGCGGTTGAACTCGCTCAGGAGCCTGTCGCCACCGCCTTCCTTGGGCAGGGGCGAGACCTCGACGTTGGTCGCTACACACTTGACGGCGACCGGGACGCCCAGGACCCGACCCACGCCCTCCTCGAGGATCGTCAGCCGCCGCTCGGCCACGTCCTTGTAGAAGCTCTGGGCCTCGGGAAAACCCAGGACGACCGTGCTGCCTTCGACCGCGACGGGGCGGCAGGCAAGGATGAGCGGCTTGGTGGGCGGGTTCTTGCTGACGATCTCGACGATCTCCTGCCATCGTTCGAGCAGGACCTGAAGGGTCGGGGCTCCGGCCAGCGCGGGCCGGGCAGGTGCTGGCGCCGGGGGCTGCGAGGCCTCGGCCGGGGCGGGCCCCTGGGGGGCGGCCGCCTTCGACGCAGGGGGCCGGGACGCCCGTGGCTTCTCGGGGCTCGGTGAGCCCTTGGCCGGAGCGGACGCCTGTGGCCGGCCGGCGGACCCGGTCGGCGCAGGCGTGGGGGTCGGCGCGGGCGCCGCTGCCGGATGAGCCTCCACGGTCGTCGCGCGGGTGGGAGCCAGCAGAGTCAGCTCCAGCTGCAGGCGCAGGCCGCCCGGGCCCGGGCGGGCCACGTCTATCGAGGCCAGCCGCCGGGCTGCCTCCGCGAGCGCGGCCGGGCCGGCGGCCGCTAAACCTGTCCCAACCCCCTTGCCCAGCGATGCCACCAGTGCGACGCGCAGGCGCTCCACGGCCTGCTCGGTGAAGGCGCGCAGATCCCGGCCCCTCTCCTCCAGGCCGTCGAGCAGCTCTATGCCGGCCACCGCCTCGCCCTTGACCAGGGCTTCCAGAAAGGCGTCCACTGTCTCTTCTTCCACCAGGCCCAGGACGTCGCGCACGAGCGCGGCCGTCAGAGCCTCCGTACCGGTCCCGAGCAGCTGGTCGAGCATCGACTCGGCGTCGCGCATGCCGCCGGCGGCCAGGCGCGCAATCAGGTCGATCGCCTCGGGCTCCGCGTTTCGGCCGTCGGCTTCCATGATCGTCCGCAGCTTGCCGGCGATCTCGGGCACGGTCAGGCGACGGAAGTCGAAGCGCTGGACGCGCGACAAGACGGCCGGGCGGATCTGGGTGCTGTCTGTGGTGCAGAAGATGAACAGCGCGTGGTCGGGCGGCTCCTCGAGGGTCTTGAGGAGAACGTCCCAGCCCTGAGTGATCCGCTGGACCTCGTCCACGATGAAGACCTTCACCTTAAGGTCCGAGGGCGCGGTGTAGATGCGAGGCAGCAGGTCCCGCATGTCGTCCACGCGGTTGTTCGACGCGGCGTCCATCTCGGCCACGTCCATGGACCGCCCTTCGCGAATGGCGACGCAGGCCGGGCACTGGTCGCACGGCTCGCCGTCGTGCAGGCTGGTGCAGTTGAGGGCCTTGGCCAGGATGCGGGCCATTGACGTCTTGCCGGTCCCGCGCGGGCCGACGAACAGGTAGGCGTGGTGGGTACGGCCGCTCCGGACAGCGTTGCGGAGCGTCTCCACGACCGCCTGCTGGCCGATGATCTGGCCGAAGGTCTGGGCCCGCCAGCGGCGGTAGATGGCCTGGTGAGGCGTCGCCTGGGTCAACCGTTCCTACGCTTTCTCGCCGGGTCGGACGGCCGACGTCGTTGCGCCTCCGTGCCTTCGGCTCACGCACGTCCAAGTTCGATCGGATGCCGGTCCGAAGCGCCGTGCACCCTCCGTCGATCGGCCGTTCCCGCATCCTCCGCTGGAGGCGGCTCAGACCAGGCCAATCCGCGGCACCCGACGGACAGCGCTTAGTGCTGCTTCCTTCCGGACCTGACACATTTCACGCACCGCCGCTGCGCGGGACCCGGCCCTCAACGTCACCTGAAGCGGCGACCCTCGAGAGCGGGGACCTCGGGAGGGAATTCAGCCCTGCTGGAGCGGATTGCAGGTACAGGGCACCGCTAGCTCCCCGCCTAGCACGGCCCGAGAATCATAGCAGGGACAGGGCCTGACGCCGAAGCCTGTATCGATTCTGGGGGTCCAGGCGCCAGAGTCCCACGTCTCGTAGACCGAATGAGCGATACGCAGCCTCCACCCACAGGCTACATTGGGCAGGTACAGCACAGCCCGCCTCTGGGGGGCGTTCGCAGAGAGGTCACGCGGATGGCCAGCATCACCGGAGACACCCTGCAGGAACAGATCCAGAAGGCCATCTCGGCCCATGGCATCTTCAAGTTCAAGCTGGCCCACATGGTCGAAGCCGAATCCGGCGAGATTCAGCCGCCCACCGCCAGCGCCGACTACCACTGCCCGGTGGGCCTGTGGCTGTACGAGACCCTGTCAGACCAGGTGCGGGCGAGTGAGCACTGTCGGACGGTCGTCGAGCTGCACGCCCGCTTCCATCACGCCGCAGGCGAAGTGGCCGCACTGTCAGTCGCCCGCCGGCGCACGGAGGCGCTCGAGGCCATGGAGCCGACCTCGACCTTCAAGAAGGCCTCCGATCAGCTGGTCCGGGCCATGGAGGAATGGGCCGAGGCGGTAACCGTGCCGGAGGCGGAGGCGCCGGCAACGCAGCAGCCAGCCGAGCCTGCCGCCGCTCCGGAGGCGGAGGCGCCGCCGACCGCCGAGGCCGAAGACCAGGGCGAAGGGCCACCGCCGGGCTGGTGGCTCGATTCTCCAACTGCGCTGGAGGCCGAGGCGCGCGAAACGGAGGGGCAAGAGAGAGGAGAGGAGCAGGCGGCGCCCGAACAGCCGGCCGAGGCCGAGCAGCCGCCGCAGCCTGAGCAGCCGCCTCAGCCTGTGAGGCGGGACGATGTCAGCGGGGTGACCGACATGAAGGATTGGTTCGGTCTGCCCAAATCCGCAGGCGGGAAGCAAGCGTCCGGCGAGGAGGAACCCAGCCCCACGGAAGGCGCCGAAGACAGCTAGCCGACGGAGTCGACGCTCAGGGCTGAGGTGGCGGAGAGGGAGGGATTTGAACCCTCGATGGCTTGCGCCATACCGCATTTCCAGTGCGGCGCCCTAGGCCACTAGGCGACCTCTCCGCGGGCATCGTCCCTTCCGGGACTCAGCAGCCGGCGATCGGGCGACCGATGCCGGCCAGGCGATTGTGAGATGGAATGGCGGAGAGGGTGGGATTCGAACCCACGGTGCTCTCGCACACCGCTTTTCGAGAGCGGCACCATCAACCACTCGGACACCTCTCCGCGCGAGAGGATACCAGAGCGGCGCGAATGTTCAGCCGCCGGCCGGGCTGCCGCTAGCGGGCCGCACCGTTGGCACGCAGGCGCTCCACAGATCCCGCGCCGGCGAGCAGCTCCTCCGCCTCTTCGCAGCGAATCCCGCTGACCACCTTGATCCGGTGCGAGAGCCGGCCGTCCTGGGCCAGCTGGACGGCGCTGCCCGCGGCCCCATCGGTCGGATTGGCACAGGCGAAGACCAGCGTCTCGACGTTGCTGGCCAGCAGGGCGCCGACGCACATCGGGCACGGCTCGCGGGTGACGAAGATGGTCGCTTCCGCCAGCAGCTCGCGGCCGAGCTTGCGCGATGCCTCGCGCAGAGCCACGACGACGGCATGGGCCGTAGGGTCGTTGGATTCGGCCACGCCGTCGTGGGCTCGGGCGACCATGGCCTCGTTGACCACGGCCACGGCGCCTATGGGTGCCTTGCCCTGCTCCAGGGCGACCTGAGCCTCGGCCAGAGCCTCGCCCATGAACAGCTCGTAGTTCATGACCCGATGATACAGGCCGCCGCCGGCGCGGGAACGGGCCCCGGGGCGAAGGCGGCGCGCCGGCGCCTCACGATTCAGCCGCTCTTGCCCTCGATAGCGTCCATCAGCACGGACATGTCCTCGTCGCCCCGGCCGCTCTCCAGCAGACCGTCCTCCAGGCCGGCCGTGAGCTGCGCCACGGGCAGCCGCAGGCCCAGCGAAGAGGCTAGCTCGAGCGCGATGGCCAGGTCCTTGCGATGCAGCGCCAGGCGGAACCCGGGCGGATAGCGGCCCTCGATCATCCTCCCGCTGCGGTTGGCCAGGACCCAGCTCTGCGCCGCGCCCCCCGAGAGGGCCTCGACCAGGCGCTTCGGATCCAGCCCGGCTCGAACGCCCAGCGCCAGGCCCTCGGCCACGCTGGAGTAGTAGCCGCAGATGATCACCTGGTTGACGGCCTTGGCGGCCTGTCCGGAGCCCAGCGGTCCCATGTGGGTGAAGGTCCGGCCGATCGCCTCCAGGATGGGCCGAACGCGAGCCACGTAGCTCTCCTCGCCGCCCAGGAAGACGGTCAGGGTGCCGAGCCTGGCGCCTTCCGATCCGCCCGAGACGGGCGCGTCCACCATGCCCACGCCCAGCTCGGCCAGCCTCTCGCCGAAGGCGACGGTGGACGAGGGCGAGATCGTGGAGAAGTCCACGACCAGGGAGCCGGGGCGGATCCCCTGGCTCACCCCGTCCGGCCCGAACAGCACCGCTTCCACGTCCGGAGTGTCGGAGACGCAGATCAGGACCACGTCCGACGCGGCCGCCAGTGCTGCCGGGCTTGCGGCCTCCTGGGCGCCCAGCTCCAGCAGGGCCGCCGCCTTGCCGGGGGTGCGATTCCAGACGGCGAGCGGGGCCCCGGCCCGCGCCAGGTTGGCGGCCATCGACGCGCCCATGGTGCCCAGACCCGCGAAACCGACTCGCTCCACCTGTCGCTCCCTTCCACGCTGCGGCTCCGGCCGCTGCGCCGATCGGCGCCCTTACGGATAATGATGCCCCTGCCGCAAGCTCCGGGTCATCGTCGTGCCCGTCTCAGCGGCCAAGAGGTAGATCGTGCGCCGTCTCACACTCGTCCTTGGAGCCGTTCTGGTGGCCGCCTGCGGCTGGGGAACGTCCAACCCCCCGTCAGGCGACGCCTCGTCCACCCCGAACCGGCTGGGCCAGACTTTCATCATCCCGACACCGCCGCCCACACCGGACACCTCGGTCGCCCCCGCGGACGTCTCCGCCTGGCTGATGGTGGCGCCGGTCGGACAGGGCTTCGGCGTGGCCATGCCCGCTCAGCCGGCCGCCAGCTCCGGATCGCTCGGCACTCCCCCGGTCGCCACCACGTTCTGGACCTACACCGACCCGAGCAACCGGACCTTCCAGGTGGCCCGCTCGCGTCTGCCCACCCTGCCCCCCACGCCCGAGCCGAGGTCGAATGAGCCCGCGCCGTCGCCGTCCGAGACTCCGGGGCTGACCGAGTACCAGGACACCGTCCTCCAGTCGCTCGAGGGCAGCTCTTTCGTCTCCGGGAGCGAGGCCAACGTCGATGGCCGACCGGGCCTTCGATACGTGATACAGGCCGGCAACAGGCGCTCCGAGGGGCTGCTCGTCCTGGACAAGCCGAAAGATCCCTCCAGGGTCCACCCGATTCTCTACAGGGTCTCCGTCACCTACGACGCCGATCGCGCCGACCCGCCTGCCGTGCTGGGCTTCCTGGACTCGTTCACCCTGATGCCCCCTCGTTCACCCTGATGCCCTGAGACGAGGCCTCTCGTCGGTCGCGCGCCGCAGCGACCCGGGCCGGCCATGCTAGAATCCCCGCCGCTGTGGCTTCTGGAGAGGTCGCATAGTCGGTCTAGTGCAGCGGTTTGCTAAACCGCCAGGTGGGGTAACCTGCCTCGAGGGTTCGAATCCCTCCCTCTCCGCCAGTTCTCTCCGAGGCACAGCGACGCGCGCCCGTAGCTCAGTGGATAGAGCGTCAGGTTGCGGACCTGAAGGCCGTGGGTTCGAGTCCCGCCGGGCGCGCCACCCCTCCCCCGCGGTTCTGGCCGCACGCGGCCGCTCAGCTTGCTGCGCGACCCGCGCCCCGGCAGCGCCCCCCGCGGGCGCTCAGCTTGCCGCCTCGGCTGCGCCGGAGACGGCCCCGCCGTCGGGCGCCGGGGTCCCCTCCCTCCGTGCCGGCTCGTCGCGCAGAGACTCGAGCGCCAGGCCTGCCAGCGGGAAGACGGCCAGCAGGTAGCCCAGGCTCGCCCAACTGGTGAAGAACAGGAAGATCACGTACGCGGCCAATCCCAACCAGACCGCAGCCTGCCAGGATCTGAGGAACATGGCCAGGGCCGCGGCCGGAGCGGCCAGCAGCCGCAGGGCCGGGACGTCCAGCACCGACGAGCTCCCGGCGTGGACGTCCTGGGCCATCTGGAGCGAGCTCAGGAAAGCGCCCACGCCCCAGACCAGGATCACCGGGCTCCAGACCGCCAGGCTGACCAGCGAGAAGGACACGACTGCGTTCACGCCGCCCAGGCCCACGATGCCCGGCAGCCAGGCCACCGAGTAGGGCTTCACTCCAGCGGCCAGGGCCAGCCAAGCGGCCCCCCGAACCGTCGATCGCCTTGCCTCGAGCATGGCCACGAGGATGAGGAGCCCGGGCAGGGTGTCGTTCAGGCCCATCACGGCGCCCCTGACGGCCAAGGGGCAGGCGGCGAAGATCGCAAGCGTCAGCCAGGCCCGGTGGCGAGCCAGGACAGCCATGACCAGGCCCGCAGCGGCGATCTCCGTCCAGACGCCGGGGATGTAGGCGACGAGGGCCAGCGGGCCGTAGGGGAACGGGGCGCCGGTGCTGGTCCCCACAATTCCGCGCCCGTAGGGGTTGAGGCCCGTCAACAGGCCATCCCAGGCGGCCTGCGAGGTCTCGATCTGGTCGGTCATCGGCCCGGCATAGGCGATCGCGGCCCTGAACCAGATTCCCGCCACCACCATCGTCGCGCCCAGGAGGGCCGGTCGGTCGCGCCACAGCAGCAGGCAGGGCAGGGCGATCAGCCCGAGGCGCGCAACCGGCCTTCCCACTGCCGCCCCGAGCTCGCCGCTGGCCAGGGCGAAGAGCGCGAACACGATGAGTGCGGTCCAGCGGCGCAGATCCACTTGGCCCTCGCAACGAAAGCGGATGCGGCCACTGTAGCAGTCGCCCTGCGCCCCGACGGCCTCCGGCCGAGCGGCTCCGCGCCGCTCCGCGACTGCTAAGCGGATCCGGGCCGGCGCGCCAGCACCCACAAGAAGTCGACGGTTCCCTCGGGTTCGACCACCTGCGCCACCTCGTCCTCCACCAGCTCGAAACCCG
>Ga0307435_1000217_pt1 | contig 25313 bp, 22 predicted proteins | sample SalMarWE160470MG_FD_202164 | JGI IMG/M metagenome (GOLD analysis project Ga0307435, IMG submission 202164) | Salt marsh sediment microbial communities from the Plum Island Ecosystem LTER, Massachusetts, United States - WE1604-70 | ecosystem: Environmental > Aquatic > Marine > Intertidal zone >... | reverse complement strand
CTATCGCCGGCCCCAGGGTCTTAGAGCATATCGTCGACGTGGTGCTCTACCTCGAGGGGGAACCTTTCAGCGCCTACCGCCTGCTGCGGGGGGTGAAAAACCGCTTCGGCTCCACCAACGAGGTCGGCGTCTTCGAGATGAAGCAGGAGGGGCTTCTGGAGGTGGACAACCCCTCCAAGGCCTTCCTCGCCCAGAGGTTGGAAGAGGCCGTCGGCTCGGCGGTGGTGCCGACACTGGAAGGCAGCCGCCCCCTGCTCGTTGAGATTCAAGCCCTTACCACCCCCACTTCTTTTGGCCTGCCCCGCCGCACCGCCAACGGCGTCGACTTCAACCGATTGCTTTTGATTACGGCGGTGCTGACCAAGCGGGTGGGCTTGAAGCTGGGCAACCAGGATATTATCGTCAATGTCACCGGAGGGCTAAAAGTGGGCGAGCCCGCCGCCGATTTGGGCATCGCTCTAGCTATCGCCTCCAGCGCCCGCGATATAAGCGTAGACCCCGCCTTAGTGGCGGCGGGCGAGGTGGGCTTAAGCGGCGAGCTTCGAGCCGTCTCACAATTAGAGCGCAGGGTGGCTGAAGCCGCCCGTCTCGGCTTTCATCGTTGTCTGGTACCCAAGACCAGCGCCCATATCAAAGCCCCCAAGGGCATTGAGCTTTTAACAGCCAGCACGCTCAGGGAGGCGATAAAGCTGGGGCTGGTGGGGAGGGCAAAGGAGTAAGTTATGGCCAGTAAGGAACTTCAGGAAATAATTGACGCTTTCCGCTCCCAGCCAGCGCTGGGTGAACTCACCATCGAGGAGATGCGCGCCCAAATGGAAGCCGACTTCACACAATTGCCCCTGGCACCGGACGTGCGGTGCCAACCGGTAGATGCCGGGGGTGTCCCTGCTGAGTGGGTCACCACTCCCGAGTCAGTCGAGGAGAGGGTCATTTATTATCTACACGGTGGCGCCTATGTAGGTGGCTCAATAACTACCCACCGCGAGCTGGCTTCGCGGCTGGCGCGGGCGGCGAAGGCGCGGGTTTTTCTCATTGGCTACCGGCTGGCACCAGAGCACCCGTTCCCGGCGGCAGTGGAAGATTCAATGACCGGCTATCGCTGGCTACTGTCCAGTGGTGTAAAACCTGCCCGGGTGGCTATCGCCGGGGAATCGGCGGGGGGAGGACTGTCGGTGGCGACTCTGGTGGCGCTACGGGACGCATTAGAGCCGTTACCGGCAGCAGCTGTTGCCGTCTCGCCGTGGGCGGATATGGAGGCACTTGGGGAATCCATGGTCACCAGGGCGGCTGTAGACCCGCTTTTGCAGCGCGATGCTCTTCTGGAAATGGCCAGGACTTACCTTGGAGATACTGACCCTCGCACACCGCTGGCCTCACCAATCCACGCCGACCTTGCGGGGCTACCGCCGCTGCTGATTCAAGTCGGCACGGCTGAGGTGCTGTATGATGATGCAACGCGACTCGCCGAAAGGGCGGAGTCGGCCGGCGTGGAGGTGGTCTTTGAGCCCTGGGAGGACATGATACACATGTGGCATGCCTTTGCACATATGCTGCCGGAGGGACAGCAGGCAATCGACCGCATTGGTGAGTTTGTGCAAAAGCACACCGGGTGAGCCGATAAGGCTGGGGCTGATAATTTAGAAAACATGGAGAATAACCACCCCAAAGTAGCCGCCATCATAGTCGCCGCCGGCGAAAGCCGGCGCATGAACGGCATCGATAAGGTCTTAGCCCCGCTGGCGGGCCGGCCGGCCCTATTCAATGTGCTCGCCGCGTTTGACAGCTGCCAGTCGGTTGACCGAATCGTGCTGGTGGTCAACGAGAAAAGCCTGAAAGCCTGCCAGAAGCTTATAGTCGGGCTATCAAAGCCTGTCGAGATTTGCCTCGGGGGCAAAAGGCGGCAGGACTCGGTGGCGGCGGGGCTTCAATTACTTAAAGACTGCGAATGGGTAATAATCCACGACGGCGCACGCCCGCTGGTTACTAAAGAGCTAATCGAGGAAGGCTTAAAGGTAGCCAAAGAGACGGGCGCCGCCGTAGCCGCCGTTCCCGTCACCGACACCATCAAGGTCGCCGATAATGACCGAACCGTGCTGAGGACGCCACCACGTCAAAATCTCTGGGCGGTGCAAACGCCACAGGTGTTTCGCATAGATATTATCTCCAAAGCCTACCAGCAGACAAAGGACGAGGTTACCGACGACGCCGCGCTGGTGGAACAGGCGGGCTTTCAAGTTAAACTCTATATGGGTTCGTATGATAATATAAAGATAACCACTCCCCAAGACCTGCTCATCGCCGAGGCTTTAAGCAAACACGTAAAATAAGTCAACTAGTTAACCGAGTAGGACAGAAGCTCCATCACGGTGTTGCCATTACCGTCTACGCTTTTAACCATGCTTTTGACCTCGTCTGACCACCACAAGGTTTGGATAATATTGCCCTCGCCATCGTAAATAATTAGCTTCCAGCAGCTAAAAGTCCCGGCGCTAACGGTGATGTCCTCCTGGCTATCCACCCTGTATTTTTGAGTGCTTACCGTAGGCTCTCCGGTCTGGGTGCCGTCAAAGTATTGGGTGACGGTCTGTTCCGTCTCTACTTCCTTGCCGAGTTCCAGCGGGAAAAGAGACGCCCAGGGGTCATAGGAGGAAATCATGGTCATAGTGAAGTCTGTTCCGTCATAGCTGCCCGACATCTCCCTCTTAACCTCAAAAAAAGCGGTGGCTCTATCCCCCCAGTACGTCATGCCGGTAATGGTGCTGACCCCTTCATCCTGGGGAAAGCTGAGAACCGGGTCGAAAGACATATCCAGAATATAGCAATCCCGGCCCTCCACTTTCTCCTCTCCAATCACCTCCTCGGTGAGGGTAGTGGTCTCTCCCTGCATCGCATAGCTCCAGACCCATGTGTCCCCCGACTCGAAGGAGGGTAACTGCCCTCCTGATGGTGTGCCACCATCCTCCTTGCAAGCGGTGAAGGTGAAGGGCATGGCTGCCAGCAGGCAGAAGATTAACGGCATTATTACCAATTTCTTCATAGAGCTAACTCCTTTTCCCCCGTGACAGGCTCAATCTTAGGTGTTGATGCTGGAGCTGTCAAGCCTCATAAACCAGCCCTCTCCATAGCTATACGGAATGGGAATTTTTGTGCTATATTGTATCTATTCCACCTCGGTAGAGGTTCCGGGGCAAAAACATGGAAAATAATATGCGAATTGGCATCGGCTTCGATGTCCACCCCCTGGTCAAGGAAAGAAGGCTCGTTCTCGGCGGAGTGGAGATACCCTTCCGCAAGGGGCTCGACGGCTGGAGCGACGCCGATGCCCTCACCCACGCTATCATCGATGCCCTGCTCGGCGCCGCCGCCCTGGGCGATATCGGCACTCATTTTCCCCCGGGCGAGGCGCAATACAAGGGCATCTCCAGCCTGACCCTGCTCAAAACGACCGGCGAAAAGCTGGCGGCTCAGGGCTGGCATATCGTAAATATTGACGCCACCGTCATCGCCGAGGCGCCCAAACTTTCGGGCTTTATCGAAAAGATGAGGCAGAACTTGAGCCAGAGTCTCGGCATCGAGATAGATAAAGTAAGCGTCAAGGCAAGCACCACCAACGGAATGGGCTGTATCGGCAAAGGCAGGTGGATAGAAGCCCGCGCCGTAGCCTTAATCGCAGGAGACTGACTCTAATGGGATTTTGCAGCGTAAGAAAGGATATCAAAGCCGTCTTCGAGCACGACCCGGCGGCGGTCAACACTCTGGAGGTATTGCTGGCCTACCCCGGCTTTCACGCCCGCCAGTGCCACCGCATTGCCCACACCCTCTTTCGCTGGCACATCCCCTTCTTGCCCCGCTTTATCTCCCACATCAGCCGCTTCTTAACCGGCATCGAAATCCACCCCGGGGCCACCATCGGGGAAGGCTTTTTCATCGACCACGGCATGGGCGTGGTCATCGGCGAGACTTCAGTGATTGGCGATAACGTCACTATCTATCAGGGGGTAACCCTGGGCGGCACCAGCCACCTGCGGGCGAAGCGCCACCCCACCCTGGGCGACAATGTGGTGGTGGGGGTGGGGGCGCAGCTCATCGGCGACATCACCATCGGCGAAAACTCCAAGGTCGGCGCCGGCTCGGTGGTGGTGAGCTCGGTGCCGGCCAACGCCACCGTGGTCGGTGTGCCGGGGCGGGTGGTGGCGATGCGCAACCCCGACACCGATACCGTGGAAAGGCTGCCCGACCCCGTGGGCGAGAGGCTGGAAGGCTTAGAAAAGAGAGTCGCCGAGCTGGAAAAAACGCTTAAGCGCCCAGAAAGAACCAAAGAATGAAGCTATACAACACCCTCTCCGGCAAAAAGGAGGAGTTTTTACCCCGGGGCGACGAGGTCAGTATATACGTCTGCGGCGTCACCCCCTACGACGACGCCCATATCGGCCACGCCATGAGCTATGTCATCTTCGACGTCATCCGGCGCTACCTCAGGTTCCGCGGCTATAAGGTCAAGTACGTGCAGAACGTCACCGATATCGATGACAAGATTATCGACCGCGCCAACCAGCGCGACATCCCCCCCGCCGAACTGGCCGAGAAGTATACTCAAAGCTACTTTGAGGATATGGACGCGCTCAATATCGAGCGGGCGGATGTTTACCCCACGGCTACGGGGGAGATAGGCAAAATCATTGAGGTAATTCAGGGCTTAATCGACAAGGGTTTTGCCTACCCCGCCGGCGGCAGTGTCTATTTTCGGGTGAGAAAAGACCCCGACTACGGCAAACTCTCCCACCGCAGCCTGGACGACATGATGTCGACCGAGTGCGGCCTGGGCGCCGGGGAAAAGGAAGACCCCATGGACTTCGCCCTCTGGAAGGCCTCCAAGCCGGGCGAGCCCTTCTGGGAGTCGCCCTGGGGCCAGGGCCGGCCGGGCTGGCACATCGAGTGCAGCGCCATGTCCTTAAAGTATCTCGGCGAGCAGATTGATATTCACGGCGGCGGGCAGGACCTTATCTTCCCCCACCACGAAAACGAAATCGCCCAGTCGGAGAGCTTTACCGGCAAGAAACCCTTTGTTAAGTACTGGCTGCATAACGGCCTCTTGCAGTTCGGCGAAGACAAGATGAGCAAATCGCTGGGCAACCTGGTGACCATCAAGCAGGCGCTGGAAAAGTACAGCGCCGACGCCATCCGCGTCTTTATCCTGAATTCCCACTACCGCAGCCCGCTTAAATACTCCGAGGAAGGCCTGGAGGCGGCGGAGAAGGCGGTGGAGAGATTGAGGCGGGCGGTCTCCAGAGATGACCCTGCTGGTGAGGAGACTTTTGATGCCGAATCTTACCGTAAGCAGTTCACCGAGACCATGGATGATGACTTCAACACCGCTAAAGGGCTTGGCGTCCTGTTTGAATTAGCCAACGCCATAAACCAGGCGGGCGATGCGGGCGTCAGTATTGGCAAGGCTCAAGGCACTCTGACGTCATTGGGACGAGAGGTATTGGGGCTAAAGTTTCAGACGCGATTTGGGGTTTCGTACGCTACCTCAAGAACTGTGATAACTGGGGAGATTACCGCTCGTGTCAACCGCTTGATTGAGGAGCGTTTGAAATGCCGGAAAGAGAAGAACTGGCAGCGTGCGGATGAAATACGGAAAAAGCTGGCTGAGCTGGGGGTCATCATGGAAGACACTAAGACAGGAACAGACGTCACCTATAAAAGTGTTCTATCTGAAGAAGCTCTCAATAGTCTCTTGAAAGAACTGGGAATAACCCTATAAGGCTAGCTACCTCCCCGTCAGCCAGGACCAGAAGGCGCGCCAGAACCTTAGCCCCACCCTGCCCCTCATCAACTCCAACTGCTGCCTCTCCACCACGGGAAAAGCGTTAATCTCGTCTATCTCCGGTTTTAGCCTAGCCAACTCGGCTTCGGCGTTTTCCCCGGCCATAACCCCGTCGATGCGCTGCGCCATCGCCCGGGCCGCTTTAATCCGTTTCTCGCCGAACTCAGCCATCTCCTGAGGGATAATGCCGTATTTCGCTTTCAGGCCGTTCAAGCCCGCTATCGCCTCGTAGGCGCTTTCCAGGACCTGCTGGCGGCTCATCCACCGCGTCTCGTAGTTCAGGGAATCCCTCCAGTTTGGCGCCACCAGCGCCTGGCGATGTTCTTCCAGCGTCTTAAAGAGGACGTTATATCCGTAGCGTTTGGGCTGCTCGAAGCCCAGGCTCCCCGGGTCGAGGAAGGGGGAGATGGGGGCGATAAAGAGAAAAAGCCGCCTGTCGCCCTTAAACCTCTGGAAGAGGTGGTCGCAGTAGCCGATGGTCTCCGTCACCGACTGCGGCGTCTGCTTGGGCAGCCCAATCATATAGAAGACGTCCATCCGCCCGCAGCCGGCCTCCAGCGCCTCGGCAATCGTCCGCTCCAGGTCCTCGTTGGAATAGTTGCGCCCCGAGGCTTTGCGGACTACAGGGTCGTGGGATTCGGGGGAAATCTCCAGGCAAAAGTTGGGGCAGGCGCGGCCCACCCGCTTGAGAAAGCCGGGCGGGGCGGGGTTGAACAGCTCCAGAATGAGCTGGTTTTTGACCCCCTCCAGCCCGCGCAATACCGCCTCGGCGTAGTCCCCCCCCGGCTGGAGCAGGTCGCCCAGGATAAAGATAGGCCCCGTGCTGAATTTTTCGATTTGCTTCACGCTCCGAACCACGTCTTCCGGGGAGCGAAAGACGGGCCTTTCCCGCCCGTAGCACTTGCGGAAGGTGGCGGCGGAGCCGCCGCAGATAACGCAGTTTTCCTTACAGCCCTTGCAGGTAAGCACGGCGGTGATGGGGTAGTCCTTCCAGCCCTTGAAGGGGGCATAGCTGGCCAGGTCGCGGTATCTTATCACCGAGCGCACGGTATCGGCGTAGTTGCTGACCATAAGATGGCTCAGGTCGGTGGGGATGTGGGAGAAGGGGTTTTCCCGCACCCTGCCCTTTGCGTCCCGCCAAACAAGATTAGGCACTTTGTCAGGCTCGAAGCCGTGCTTGATGCAGTCCATAAGCTGGCGCAGCGGTTCCTCGGTGGAATCGCCCCTCATCACATAGTCGACCTCGGGGTATTGGATTAATTCTTTGTAGAAATAGGTCGAGGAAAAACCGCCGAAGACTACTTTAGATTCAGGGTGATATTTCTTGACGATGCGGGCAACCTCGATGGCGCCGTGGGAGCTTACCAGCCAGTGCAGGTCGATGCCGAAGACGGGCGCCTTGAGCTTCTCTATCATCGCCTCGGCGTCGAATTTATTATCGCTGAGCATGCGCACCGCCAAGTTGACGATGCGCACCCGATAGCCCGCGTTCTCCAGGTACTCGGCGATGCTGGTAAAACCGATGGGGTACATCTCGAACATGGAAGATGAGGGAATCAGGTCGCTGACCGGCCCGTAGAGAATCGCCTTCTCGCGGAAGTCATAGACGCTGGGAGGGTGAAGTAGAACCAGGTCGACGGACATTCTAAAAGACCCTTGCTAGAATATAGCCGGCGCCCAGCAGGAACTGGGTGAGCAGGACGACCATAATGTTATTGGCCATGGCCGGCACCAGCTGGCTCATGTCGTTATATTTTCGCCCGCCCCAGATTGCCTTGATGGCGAAAGGCAGGGTGAGTAGGGCGATTAAAGAGAAGGCGGGCATATCGCCGACTATCACCCAGTAGGCTATCCAGGCGTAGACCACTATGGTCAGGACGGAATATACAATCCAGGCGCCCTGCTTGCCGATGGTTATGGGCAGCGTGCGGCGGCCTGCTCCCCGGTCGGCGGGGATATCGGGGAACTCGTTCAAGAGCAGCAGGTTATGCACCAATATGCCCGAGGGTATGGCGGCGATAACGGCGGGAAAGTTATAGGCGGCGGTCTGGATAAAGTATGTCCCCAGCACGGGCAGAAACCCCATCCCTGCCCCGGGCGCCCACTCCGGCCAGCCCATCCGCGTCAGCAGAGGGGTATAGAGCAGGGTGCAGAGCGCCGCCACCAGCAGCAGCGGCAGCAAAGCCCAGCCGGTGACAATAACGAAATAGACGCCTATGGGCACCGCCAGCAGGAAGGAGCCCATACCCAGCCAGAAGACCTGCCGCGGCGTCATCCGGGCGGCGGGCAGGATGCCGCTGCCCCCGCTGAAAGGGGTGCGCTGGGTCTTGAGGTCGATGCCGCTCCTGTAGTCGAAGTAGTCGTTGAGCACGTTGACGCCGATGTGGCAGAGCAGCAGCCCCAGGAAAGCCAGCAGGGCGTGCCCCAGGTGAAAATAGCCGTCATACCAGGCGACGGCATTGCCCAGGAAGGCAAGCACTACGGAAAGCAGCAGGAACTGGGGTCTGGTCTCGGCAAACCACACCTTCAGCTTCATTCATCGTCTCCTTTGCCAGCTATAGCTACAGTCTTCGGCCGGCACTTTGGGTAAGCATAAGTGGTCGAGGTTCTCAAGGGGATCTCCAGCTTAACGGCTATCAGACTACCTTCAGGGCTACTATAGAGATAATGACGAACAGGACCACCAGGACGATGGTAAGCTGAAAAAGCGTCTTCTCCACGCCCCGCTTGGTGCGGTAGACGGTGTCGGCCTGGCCGAAGATACCCCCCAGCCCCCCACCTCTAACCTGGAGCAGAATGGCTAATATCAAGGCTGCGGATAGTATAATCTGAGCTATACTAAAATAAGTCTCCATGCTTATCCTTCCTCTAACTTCTTCTCCATCAACTCGTTGACCACGGCGGGGTTGGCACGACCCCTGGTGGCTCTCATTACCTGTCCCACCAGGAATTTCAGGGACTGTTTCTTACCCGCCTTATAGTCGGCGACGGCCGGAGCGTTGTCTTTGATAACGCGGGCAATCTCCTCTTCGATGGCGCCGGCATCGCTTATCTGTCCCAGCTCCTGCGCCTTAATAATATCGTCGGCGCTCTCGCCTTTCTGGTACATCTGCTCCAGCACCGACTTGGCCGAGGCGGCGCTAACCGCCTCCTCCGAGTTCAGCCTGGCTAACCGGGTCAGCCGCTCGGGGGCGACCATCTTTCTGAATTCGGCGATGTCCACGCCGCCCTCGTTTATTATACGGCTCACCTCACCCGAAAGCCAGTTGCTTATCTCCTTGGGCGTTATCTCATGACCGGCTTTCAGGCAGTCTTCGAAGTAGTCGGCCATATCCCGGGAAGCGGTGAGCAGGTCGGCGTCATAGAGGGGCAGCCCGTATTCGGCGACAAAGCGGTCGCGCCTGTCTTCGGGCAGCTCGGGTAATTTCGCCTTTATTTCTTCCACCCAGGCCCGGTCCAGCACCAGCGGCGCCAGGTCGGGCTCGGGGAAGTAGCGGTAGTCATGGGCGTATTCTTTGGAGCGCTGGGAAACGGTCACTCCCCTGTCCTCCACCCAGCCCCTCGTTTCCTGGAACAGCTTTTTGCCCGCCGCCGCCACCTTTCGCTGTCTCTCCTCTTCATAGCTCAGGGCGCGATAGACCGCCTTAAAGCTGTTCATATTCTTGACCTCGGCCTTGGCCAGGGTGTCGGGGCTACCCTCAGGGCGGATGCTGATATTAGCGTCGCAGCGGAAGCTCCCCTCCTCCATATTCCCCGTGGAAACGCCCAGGTAGCGCAGTATGCTCCTCAGCTTTATCAGGTACTGCCGGGCTTCCTCCGGGGAGCGCAGGTCGGGCTCGCCGACAATCTCCATCAGCGGCACCCCGGAGCGGTTGACATCCACCAGGCTGTAAGACCCTTCACCCGGGATGGTGCGGTGCAATAGCTTGGCCACGTCCTCTTCGAGGTGAACGCGGGTGATGCCCGCCTTCTTCTCCTTGCCATCGACATCGATGAGCAGCCAGCCGTTAAGGCCGAAGGGGGCGTCGTACTGGGAAATCTGGTAGCCCTTCATCAGGTCGGGGTAGGGGTAGTTCTTGCGGTCGAACTTGGTGTAATCGGCTATGGTGCAGTGAAGGGCTATAGCCGTCATCACGGTAAACTCCACCGCCTGCTGATTGATGGTGGGCAGCACACCGGGCATACCCAGGCACACCGGGCAGACATGGCTGTTGGGCGCAGTGCCGGTGTAATCGGTGCTGCAGCGGCAGAACATCTTGCTCTTGGTCAAAAGCTGGGCGTGAACCTCCAGCCCGATGACGGTTTCGTATTCCATAGCAAATGTTAGTATAGCAACAATACCAATAGCTGACAAGGAAAGGCGTAAGTCTTAAGTCCCACCCCACCCCACCTTTGTTATCGAACGTTGTTCAGACCCACCCTTAGAGGGGATTCTCCCTCTAGAATTCCTTCTGGGGATACACCACCCAACCTCTTCTGGGGGGAGTCCAAGAGGGGGCTGTGCCCCCTCTTGAAAGACGTTTGTGGGCGGGTTGGTGTGGGTAAAACAAGCTGGGAGGTGGGGAGAGAAAAAGGAAGCTGCCAAATAAACCCACATATGTTATAATCTCCCCTACAGGTGGGGATATAGCTCAGTTGGGAGAGCGCTGCCTTCGCATGGCAGAGGTTGGGGGTTCGAATCCCCCTATCTCCACCACTCAACCCCTGGATTCGTTCCTTTGCCACCTTTACCCTCCACCCCCAAGGTTCGAATCCCCCTATCTCCACCATTCCACCCAATTTCTCAAAACTTCCGCCAAAACCCCTTGACATACTGTCAACTCTATGATATTATATACTTCACTATAGTATATAGTATGCAATACAGAAGCTGCCCTAGCTTAGGGAGAAGGTATGAACCGACAAGAGTCAAGCGCCGCCGATAAGAAATTCCAGAAGGAACTGAATGCCGGCATAACCGAGCTTGTTCTTCTCAGCGCCGTGAGCCGGGCGGCTGAACCAATGTACGGCTATCAAATCGCCAAGCTAATCGATGAGGGCAGAGAGAACGAACCCGTCATAAAGCTGGGAACGCTGTACCCGGTTTTACGCTCCCTGGAAAGAAGCGGGCTGTTGGAAAGCCGGGTAGAACCATCCGTAGCCGGACCTCCCCGGCGTTACTATAAAATAACCGAAGCGGGGCGCCAGGCGCTTAAACGGCAGACAGAACTATGGAGCCTGACCAGAACCTTTGTCGATAGCCACTTAGAGGAGGACTGAGATGATAAAAAGTATCGAGGAATATCTCCGCCAGCTTAAGAAAGAAATGGCTGGATGCGACCGGGCCACCATTCAGGATGCCCTCTCCGATGCCGAGGAATACCTGAGAAATACGCTGGAGACCCGACCCGATTTAGCCGAGGCCGATGCCCTGCCGACTATCATTAAGAAATACGGCACGCCCGATGAGGTCGCCGCCGCCTACCGGGAGATTGAATCGCGTGTACCGCCAACCCTGGCTCCGGCCAGGCACTCGGACGGAAAATCATTCGTTTCCCGCTTCTTCGGCGTCCTTGCTGACCCCAAGGCATGGGGGGCGCTTTTCTATTTATTGTTCTTCGCCCTGTTTTCCGGGATAGTCTATTTTACCTGGGCGGTCACTGGTATATCGCTATCTGCGGGGTTGATAGTCCTAATCATCGGTCTGCCCTTTCTCGGCCTGTTCATTCTCTCCGTGCAGGGTATCGCCCTGATCGAGGGACGTGTCGTCGAAGCCCTGCTCGGAGTCCGCATGCCGCGCCGGCCGATATTCCCTGATAAGAGACAGGGCTGGTGGGGGCGGTTCAAGACACTATTTTCAGAAAAGCACACCTGGTTCTCAATTTCGTATATGATACTACAGCTTCCGCTCGGCATTATCTACTTTACCGTGCTCATCACCCTCATCGCCTCTTCTCTGTGGGGCATTGCCCTGCCCATCCTGGAAAAGGGTTTTGACATTCACCCTATGCTAATCAACGGTGTCCAGTACTACGCACCCGTCTGGCTGATGCCCCTGACTGTCATCGGTGGAATCCTGCTCATAATCCTTACCATGCACCTGGCCAAGGTTCTGGGCAGAATGCACGGCGCGTTGGCCAAAGCGCTACTGGTCAAATATTGAGCCGCGGGGCACGGGCTGAGGTTGGGGGTTCGAATCCCCCTATCTCCACCATCCCACCATTCGTCCTCTGCCGCCTATTCCCCCAACCCAACCGAGGATGCGAATCCCCCTATCTCCACCATCCTACTCCTCTGAAGACTTTTTCTTACTCTTCTAAGTTGCCCGGCACAGTACGGCCCTCAACGTTCACTTTTCTCATCAGCCAAACGCATTTTCTTCTCGTATTGATTCTTAATCATCAGAATGATGGGTTCGGGTAGGATGGGTTTTATGAAATAATCACCCCTTGTCCCTCTATCACCGCTCTTAATATCCGAAGCTATCTCGGCATAGGCCCTTTTCAGCTTCATATGCAGAAACGGGACTTTTTTGACCGCCACAACCACCGGCCCACTTCCGATACATACGGCAAACCTCCAGTTGAGAGAGAGCCTCCGGCAGAAGTTTTTGATTACCCTGACGGCTTCGGCAATGGTTCTCGGCCTGGGAAAGCCACAGTTCACGATGATATAGACTCCGGCATCTTTATTATAGCCATTACCGGCCTGTATGTATCGGTAATAATCTTCAAGAAACCGCATAAGCGCTCCGGGCAGTCCATAGCTAAAGAGCGGGAAGACCATTATAATCGAGGCGGCGCTGGCCATGCTTTGTAACATATCTTCGGGATAACCGCCTTTCAACCTGGCTCTGACGGTTAGAAACGTTTTATTATATTCCGTATCGGAGAGTGTGCGGTTTACATCCTCTAAAAAGGCCAGAGATGAAGCTTCCTTCCCTCTGAGGCTTCCGTTAATCAAACAGACATTTTTCATAGCTTTCCCAATTTTCAGACGTAGCTTTTAAATGCTTCGCAAATCGCAGTATTGTCCTCCATAGACCTCGTTATATAGACATCTACCTGCTTATCCATCCCGGGATGAACAATGTCGGCGCTACCTCTGTGCTTCACGGTAAGGTCAATGAAGGTACTTTCCTCTTCATCGTCGATATCGCCGCCGTATCCGATAATGACCTGTAGATTATGGCTGCCGGTGCCTTTATCGATGGCATTTTTTATTGTCGAAGAGAAATGCCCGAATATAACCGGGGTCATATAAACGGTCATCCCGTATTTTTGAGCATTCTGCTTTATCTTACTCAACATATCCTTGTTGACACACTTTCCAGGGTGTTTTGTCAAGCAGGAAAAGCAGCCAAGACAGGGGGATACATCATCTCTCCCCAGCTCGACCATTTCAATGTTATGTCCTTTTTCATGCACAATTTCAAGAATTCTGGTTTTCAATGCCTCTGAAAGCTCTGTTTTCGAGTCCTTATCCATTAAAAAAATGGCATTCATTGACACCGGTCTCCTTTAAGAGGGCTTATGCCCCTATCTCCACCATCTATTCCCCCAAAGACTCTTTCCCCTTGTCCACCGGCAGCTCCAGCTTCGGCGTCTCCTCCGGTGGTTTCCTGGCGAATATAGGAATACCGATGGCGGCGATGACGACGGTGGCGACAATGACCACCATTATTATGTCGGGATAGGCGTCGGCGTTGGCAATGCCGGCCACGACCACTATTTCCGCCACCACTGCCGCCGAAAGCCCCCGGGGCAACATGGTGGCTAAGAAACCGCTGTTTCGGAACATGATGCCGCTGCCGATAGAGGAGAGCAGCACCACAATGTACCTCACGAAGAGCAGAGCAAAGGCTATAACCACGCCGATGACGATTACGGACGGTTCGTCGAAGGTAATCATCAGCCCCAGATAGACGAAGAAGAAGGTCTTTATCAGAAAGGACATCTGGGAGTGGAACTTCTTCATCATGTCGTGTATCTCGACCGTACGCTTAATCCGCAGGAAACGGGCGACCTCAACGCCGTTGCCCAGGATTATGCCGAAGGTAAGGGCGAAGATTACCCCACTGCCCCCTATGCTCTCCACCGCGAAGTAGAGAATAAAGACGATGGCCAGGGTCAATATATCGTCGAAGGTCTCTCCCTCGATAAGCGTCAGCACCCATAGCCAGGCGATGCCAGCGGCGCCACCTATCCCTATCCCGATGGCGAACTTTATGGCGATAGCCTGCCCCACCAGCGAAGCCTCGTCGCCGGTACTCCCGCCGGTTATAACATGCAGGATAACCAGGGCGATGATAATAACCAAGGCGCCGTCAAAAGCCGACTCCAGGCTTAATACCGAGGATACCTGGCCCGGAACCTTGGCCCGGCTGACCAGGGGCATCACTATAGAAGGGCTGGTGCCGCTCAGGATAGCGCCGAGCAACAGGCTGTGCATCAGGTCCCAGCCCAACAGATGATAGGCGAGGAAAGCTACCCCCACCGTGCTGGCGGCGATACCCAATATAACCAGAATCAGCGCCCGCGGGGCGCTTGAGAGAATCACGGAGAAATGGAGGTCCAGGCCGCCGTTGAAGAGGATGACGACTAAAGCCAGGCTGGCGATTATCTGCGAAGCGGGAGCTATCTCAACCGGGTCAATGACCCCGAAAACAGGCCCTATCAAATAACCCAGGGCTAGTAATACCAGTATATCGGGAAAACTTATCTTCCGGAAGAGGTAATCCGCCAGGAAACCAATGGCCACCAGGATGCCGATAAACCCGATTATCTGTGCCGCTGTCATCTTTTGCTATCGCCTCAATTCGATTAATGTTAGGCATATTCTAGCAATAAAAAACAGAAAAGCCAACTACATTTTCTTCTTGTCCCGCCAGCGGAAGATAGCCTTGGTCAGCTCTAAGACGGGGAAGACCGTCGCCGCCAGCAGGACGACCAGCATCCAGTCGAAGCCGCTCAAGGAGAAGGTATGGAACGATGGCTGCAAAGCCGGCACATAGACTATCACCACCAGCAGGGCGATTTCCCAGGGTATGGCGATATTCAGCCACTTGTTCTTGAAAACGCCGACCTTGAAGAGCGACCGCTTATCGGAGCGGAAGTTGTAGGCTTTAAAGAACTGTATCAGCACCAGGGTAAGAAAGCAGAGCGCCTGCGCCTCCAGCATCCCCCGCCCCGCATCCAGCGCCCACTTGAAGACCCCAAGGTTGACCAGGGCCGACCAGACCCCACCCACCACCATCAGCGTCACCACCCCTCTGGTAAAGACGCCCTGCCCCCGCGGCCTTGGCTTCTGCTTCATCAGGTCGGGGTCGGGCGGGTCCAAGGAAAGGGCGATGGCGGGCAGGCCGTCGGTGGCTAGGTTCACCCAGAGTATTTGTATCGCCACTAGGGGAATAGCCCCCACCGGCAGCCCCAGCCAGGGCCCGAAGAGGATAGCCCCCGCCATGAGCAGTATCTCCCCGATATTGGAAGAAAGCAGGTACATCAGGTATTTCTTGATGTTGCTGAAGATGCCCCGCCCCTCCTCGATAGCGGCCACGATGGAGGCGAAGTTGTCGTCGGTCAGCACCATATCGGCCGCCTCGGTGGTGACATCGGTGCCGGTGATGCCCATGGCGATGCCGATATCGGCCTTTTTGAGCGCCGGAGCGTCGTTGACGCCGTCCCCCGTCATAGCCACCACGTGCCCCCTCTTGGTCAGGGCTTCCACCACACGCAGCTTATGTGCCGGTGAAACGCGGGCGTAGACCTCTATCCTCTCCGCCATCTCTTCGAGTTCTGCCTGGCTCAAGGCGTCGAGCTCGACGCCGGTCAGCGCCAGCCCCTCTTTGAGTAAGCCCAGCTCGCGGGCAATGGCCACCGCTGTCGTCTTATGATCGCCGGTTATCATCACCGACTTTACCCCCGCCTGCCGGCAGCGCTCTATGGCCTCCTTCACCTCAAGGCGCGGCGGGTCAATCATGCCCGCCAGCCCGGTAAAGACCATGTCCTGCTCGATAGACTCGCTTATCTCACCGCCATCGTCCAGCCGCTTATAGGCCAACCCCAGCACGCGCAGGGCTTCGTCCAACATCCCCCTCCCCGCCGCGACGATGCTCTCTCTATCTTCATCGGTCAGCTCCCTCTCCCGCCCATCGGCATATATATAGCGGCATGAGTCTAAAACCAGCTCGGGCGCCCCCTTGGAATAGGCGACGCTGCCCTCCGATGTACGGTGGACGGTGGTCATTCGCTTCCTCTCCGAAGAAAAGGGGATCTCGCCGATGCGGGGGAACTGGCGGTTAAGCTCTTCGGGCCACAGGCCCGCCTTGGCCGCGCTTACCAGCAGCGAGCCCTCGGTGGGGTCGCCGCTGACTTCCCAGACCCGTCCGCTGGCGGTAAGCGCCGTGTCATTGCATAAGGCGCCTATAAGCAGCAGTCTTTCCAGAGCCGATTCGGACTCAACGCCTAGCGGCTTGCCGCCGACGGAGAAACCGCCCTCAGGCTCGTAGCCGACGCCGCAGACATCGATAGCGCTGCCGTCGGCGTAGATGCGCCGCACCGTCATCTTGCCCTGGGTAAGCGTTCCCGTTTTATCGGAGCAGATAAAGGTGGTGCTGCCCAGCGTCTCCACGGCGGGCAGCCTGCGGATTAGGGCGTGGCGCTTGGCCATGCGGCGCACGCCCAGCGACAGGCTGATGGCCACCACCGCGGGCAGGGCTTCGGGCACCGCCGCCACCGCCAGGGCGATTCCCCAGATAACCATCTCCAGTATTTCGTGCTCCCGCAGCACCCCCAGCCCGGCCAGGACGAAACAAAGAGCCAGGGCGCCGATGGCAATCCACTTGCCGGTGCGGTCGAGGTTAATCTCCAGCGGCGTTCTTTCCACCTTGACCGCCTGCAGCAGACCGGCAATCCTGCCGAACTCGGTGGTCATGCCGGTGGCGGTGACAATAGCGTTGCCCCGGCCGTCGATAACCGCCGTCCCCATATAGACCATATTGCCGCGGTCGCCGACGGGCGCTCTGCCCTTGATAACGCTACCCTTTTTCTCCACGGGCGTCGATTCCCCGGTAAGAGCGGCTTCGCTGGTCTTGAGGTTGACCGCTTCAATGAGGCGGGCGTCGGCGGCTATCTTGTCGCCCGTCCTGAGGATGATAATGTCGCCGGGCACCAGCTCGCGGGCAGGAATCTCGGCCTCTTTGCCTCCCCGGCGCACCGACGCCGTCGGCGCCGCCATTCGCTTCAGGGCTTCCATGGCCCGCTCGGCTCGATACTCCTGAACGAAGCCCAGCCCGCTGGCAAAAAGTATAATGATGCCGATAATAACGGCGTCGGCAACCTCGCCCAGTATCGCCGAAAGCACCACGGCGATAAGCAGGATGATAATGAGAAAGCTCTTGAACTGCTGTAAAAAGAGGGACCAGGGGGAAACCCCCTTTTTTTCAGCCAGCTCGTTGGCGCCGTAGCGCCCGAATCTCTTTTGAGCCTCGGGCGGTGCTAAGCCGTCGCGCCCGGACTTAAAGGCGCTCAGGGCATCTTCAGCTTCCCGTCTATACCATTCCTGCTCTTCGGCCATAGACCCAACTCTGGATAATATCGCCCATATTATACGCCCACCAAAGGTGAGTTGAAAACCGCAAAACAGGGGGCATAAAGTGGGGGGGCTAGTCTCTCTTGCCGACCAGCCCGTAGATGAAGAGGGAGTTCAGCCGGCGATAGACCTCTACATCCGGCTCAAGCTGGGCTATAAGGTCGGGGCTGGCGACGGCGCCCCGGCGGCATAGCTCGACGTAGAGTAAGAGTAACTCGTTGGAAAGCTCGGGGTTGATGTAACCCTCCCTTTTCCCCTCCTCCAGCAGTTCCAGCGTCACCTTCCTGACATCCTCCATCCAGAAAGACTCGACCCAGTCCATCAGCTCGGGGTCGCTGCGCGCCACCTCCTGCATCAACTGCCCGCGATAGTCGCTGGCTATCTTGGCCTTGTTGAAGACTATCGTTTCCAGCTTCTCGGGGAAGGGTACATCTTCCCGGATAATTTCCCGCACCCTATCCAGTATTCTCGTCAGCAGGGCTTTGACCGTCTCCATCACCAGCCCGTCCTTGCTGCCGAAGTGGTTGTATATCGTTACCTGGGAGACATCGGCGGCGCGGGCGATTTCGCTGATAGACGCCTTTTTAAAGCCGTGGAGTTTAAAAAGCTCCATCGCCGCCTCTATAATGGCCTTCTTGCTCTGCTCCTTCTTACGCTCAAAGCCGTCCATTCAATAACCTGACCCTTATAATATTGAAATCTTTTTACTAATTATATAAAAAAATATTGACAATGTCAATATTTAGTCGTACAATGATAAACTTGCGAATAGATTTTGAGGAGGGGTAATGGAGACACTGAAAAACACGCGGGAATACCGTATGCGCTGGGTGACGCTGGTGGTCATCGCCATAAGCGTCCTCATCGTCGTCCTCGATTCTACGATAGTAAACATCGCCCTGCCCACCCTGCAGCGCGAGCTGGGCACCACCATCGCCGAGCTGCAATGGATTATCACCACCTATATCATGGTCTTCGGCGCTTTAATGCTGACCACGGGTTCGCTGGCCGACCGCTGGGGGCGGGCCCGTCTGCTCCAGCTCGGCATTATCGTTTTTGCCGGCGGCAGCCTGGCCGCCGCCTTCGCCAGCAGCGCCTGGCAGTTGATTATGTGGCGCGCCATCATGGGCGTGGGCGGGGCGATGATCCTGCCCGCCACCCTGGCTATTATCACTAACGTCTTCCCCCGCGAAGAGCGGGGCAAGGCCATCGGCGTCTGGGCCGGGCTTAACGGCATCGGCATCGCCTTGGGCCCCATCATCGGCGGCTTAATCATTGATAGCCTCAAGTGGAATTGGATATTCCTCATTAACCTGCCCATAGCCGCCGTGGCCCTGATTGCCGGCTGGTTTCTGGTGCCCGACAGCCGCGACCCCAAACCCAAGCGACTCGATATCCCGGGGACGCTGCTCTCCATCGCCGCCCTGAGCAGCCTCGTCTTCGGGCTCATTCAGGGCGGGCAGGAAGGCTGGGGCGACCCCACCGTTATCGCCTCCCTGGCCGGGGCCGCCGTCTCAATCTTCCTGTTCATTTTGTGGGAACGCCACACCGACCACCCCATGCTCGAAATAGAGTTCTTTAAGAACCGCCGCTTCTCGGCCGGCGTCGGCGCCGTCTCCCTGATGGCGCTGGCCATGATTGGCGTCACCTTCGGGCTTACCCTTTACATGCAGTTCGTGCAGGGCTACACGGCACTGGAAACAGGCTTGCGCTTCGTGCCCCTTGCCCTGGGCATCTTAATCGGGGCATCCACCGCCGATAGGGTGGTGGCCCGCCTGGGGACGACCCGGGTCATAATTATGGGCTTTGCCGGCGCCGCCATCGCCGGCGCCCTGGCCTCATTCTGGCAGGTAGAAACGGCTTACTGGCAGCTGGGCGCCGTCTTCTTCGGAATGGGCTTTTTCCTGGGCTACATCGCCGCCCCTGCCACCGACGCCGTCATGGGCGCCCTTACCGAGGCTAAAGCCGGCATCGGCTCGGCGATGAACACGGTGAGCCGGATGGTGGCGGGCGCTATCGGCGTGGCCGTCATCGGCTCGGCGCTTAGCACGGTCTATTCATCCAGCTTCGGCAAGGCGGTAGCCGCCATCCCCAATCTCCCCACCGAAATTGTCGAAGCCGCCAGCGATTCGGTAGGGGCGGCGGTAACCATCGCCCAGCAACTCCCCGCCCCCTTAAGCGACTTGCTGGCCCAGGCGGCTAAGGAAAGCTTCATGGACGGCTGGCAGGTGATGGCCCTTATCACCTGCGGCATGAGCATCATCGGGGCTATCGTTATCCTCAGGTTTATGCCGCCGCGGCACGGAGGCACCGTGTAAACAGACTTCGAGCTTCAGGGGCAGCTTGTATTGTCCGCCAAAGCTGTTATAATTTAAAAGGCTTCGAGGACAGGCGTGCCCCTGTAGCTCAGGTGGATAGAGCAGCGGTTTCCTAAACCGCGTGTCGCGCGTTCGAGTCGCGCCAGGGGTACCACTTAATTTCTTTCCCGATTTATGCTAATATAGTCAGTGCTTTAGGAGTGTAGCTCAGCTGGAAGAGCAGCGGTCTCCAAAACCGCAGGTCGCGGGTTCGAATCCTGCCACTCCTGCCAGTTTTTAAAGCTAACGAGCCTCACTGGCAAGCCGCCAGACTTTCAGAAAAGCGTCGGCTGCCTCGGGGTCGAATTGGGTGCCCCGACAACGCTCCACCTCGGCGCAAGCCGCTTCTTTAGTCAATGCCTTACGGTAAGGGCGCTCCGAGGTCATGGCATCAAAGGTATCGGCCACCGCGATAATTCGGGCCAGCAAGGGTATCCGCTCACCCTTCAAGCCGTCGGGATAACCAGCGCCGTCATAGCGCTCATGGTGATGGCGGACTGCCTTTAAGATTTCTTTATCTCCCACAAGAGGCTCCAGGATGTGCTCCCCGGTCTCGCTGTGCAACCTAACATGCTCGTATTCTTCCTCGCTCAGGCTGCCCGGCTTATTCAGCACCAACTCCCTCACCCCAATCTTGCCGATATCGTGAACCAGCCCCGCCAGCCGTATCTTCTCGATACTCTCCTTGGGCAGGCCCAACTCCTTGGCTATGGCTACCGATATTTCCGTGACCCGCTGCGAATGGCCGCTGGTATAGACATCCTTGGCTTCCAGGGCGTAGGCTAAAGCGGTTACGGCGTTGAAAAACGAGGCGCGGATTTTCTGGGCCTGTTCCTCCACCTTCTGTTCCAGGTGCTGCTGGTAGTCCCGGTTCTCCAGCTTCAGCCGCCGCCCCTCCAGCGCCCGCCTCACGCTAAAACTAACCTCCTCCAAGTTGAAGGGCTTGGTTACATAATCATAGGCGCCCGCCTTCATGCAGTTGATAGCGGTGTTGGCATCATCTACAGCGGTAGCCATAACCACCGCCGTATCGGAGTATTTGGCTTTTATTTCAGGCAGCAACTCCACCCCCGACTTCCCCGGCATCCTTATATCCAGAATCACCAGCTCAATCGAGTCATCTTTGAGCTTCTCCAGCGCCTGCTCGACGTTAGCCGCCTGCTGGCAGCGGTAGCCTTCGGCCGACAGCTTCTGGGAAAGCAGCCGTCTTATCATCTCCTCATCGTCAACGAGGAGTATTACCCCTTTTTTTCTGGTCATTTTCCTACCTGACTCAAGGTCTCCTTGACCACGGTTTTCAGCTCGTCCAGGGTAAACGGCTTGGGGAGAAAGGGTCTACCGACTCGCTCCAGGAAAATTCTGGTATCCGGGTTTACCGAATCTCCGGTAGTGAATAGCACCCCTTTTACCAGCTGGGGGCGTTTATCCACTATCCAGTGATAGAGCCGCTTACCGTCCATCACCGGGGTTATAATATCGATAAGGCAAATGTCGTAGTCCTTCGCCTTTAGCTTCTCCTGAGCTTTGGCCCCGTTTTCCGCGATATCCACATCAAACCCCTCAGCGGTTAGAACCCTGAGGCAAACCTGGCTTATTGAGGGTTCATCTTCAACCACCAGTATCCTGACGGTGCTGGCACCAGGGTCTTTCATGCCGCACCCCCTTTATCCTCAGCGGCGCCGATGGGCAGTTCTACGATAAAGGTGGCGCCCTTACCCAGCTCGCTTTCGGCGTAGATCCTGCCGCCGTGCTCGGCAATTATACCGTGACAGATACTCAGCCCCAGCCCCGTCCCCTTGCCCACTTCTTTGGTGGTAAAGAAGGGGTCGAAGAGGTGCCCCAGGTCGTCCTTGTCAATGCCGGGCCCGTCATCGGCAAAGGAAACCTTTACCTTGGTGCCCACCTTTTCCGTGGTGATGGTCAGGGTACCCTTATTATGAGCCTCTTTCATGAAGTACTCGGCATTGATGATAATGTTAAGAAACACCTGTTGCAGCTGGAAATAGTCGGCCATAACCTTGGGCAGTTCGGAGTCAAGACGGGCATCGACCTTGATGTTTTCCAGATTCAGCTCGTAGGTACGCAGCTCCAGCACCTTATTGATAACGTCGTTTATATTCACCTTCTCCTTGGCGGCGGTGTGCTTTCGGGCGAAGGTGAGCAGGTTCTTCACCACCTGGGAAGCGCGCTGGGCTTCACTATATACCGCCTGCAAATCTTCCCGGGCATCATCAGGCATCTCCCTATCCATGAGCAGCTGGGAAAAACCGATAACGCCCGTCAGCGGGTTATTCAGTTCGTGGGCGATACCCGCCGCCAGCTCGCCGACTGAAGCCAGCCGGTCGGTGATGACCAGCTGCTCCTGCATCTGCCGGCGCTCGGTGATGTCCTTATCAATACCGACAAAGCCCTTGAACTCTCCCGCGCTATCAAAGAGGGGAATGCCGCTGGTCTCAAAGATAACCTGGCGGCCGTTCTTATGGACATGGGTAATCTCCAGGCCGAAGAAGGGCTTCCTCCTGGCATTAAGCTCCTTGAAACGCTTAAGCCATTTCCGCTTTTCCCTTTCAGCGATAAGGTCAAGCGTCCTCTTCTTGCCCACCACCTCATTCACACTGTAGCCCAGGATATCTTTAATCTTGGGGCTGATGAAGGTAAACCGGCCCTCCGCATCCGTCTCCCATATGATATCGCTGGTGGCTCCAACCAGGTTCTTATACTTCTCCTCGGACTCCCTGAGCGCCGCCTCCGCCTGCTTACGCGCGGTGATGTCCCGGCAGACGCAGAATATAAGCTTCTGTCCCGCGTAGACGGCGCCGTTGGTACTGATTTCAACATCAAAGGTCGTGCCGTCCTTACGGCGGTGTTTTGTCTCGAAATGATCGCCGGTCTCGTCAACAGTCCGGATCATCTCGGCAACCTGTTCGCGTGGATATTGAAATTCCCAGTCCCAAACGTTGAGCTTACGTACTTCCTCGGGAGAGTAGGCGAGCATCTCGGCAAAGCGCCGGTTGGCTTCATACACCTTGCCGTTCTCGTCGAGTATAACGATGCCATCGCTGGACTCGTCGATGAGGATACGGTGCCGCGTCGCCTCGTCGGCCAGCGCCGCCTCCGCCCGCTTACGCTCGGTAACATCGCGGAAGATACCTTGGGTAGCCACCACCTTGCTCCCTATATAACGCGGCGCGGCATTTCCTTCCACCAGAATCTTTCGGCCATCCTTAGTCAAAAAAGCGGCCTCTACGCCGTGGAGAGACTTCCCCTTAGCAACCTCGGCAAACATTTCCCGGTAGTGTGCCCGAGAGTCGGGGTGAACAATCTCAAACAAGTTCAGGCTCGATAGTTCGGCTTCGGCGTAACCCAGCGTATCCAGCCAGGACTTATTGACGAAGATGATGCTACCATCAAAGCCAACGCTCTGTATCATATCGTGCGCTCCCTCAATCACCGCCCGGTATCTGGCTTCGCTCTCCCGCAACGCATCCTCAGCTTGCTTGCGCTCGGTGATGTCTTGTACAACGCCGAAAAGTCTTATTGGTTTTCCCTGTTCATCCTGAGTTACGGTTCCCTTAGTATGGTGTATTCGGATCTCTCCATTACGCACAATCCTGTGTTCATTTTCATACGGTTTAGTTCCATCCAATGCATCTTGGACTTCTTTCATTATAAAGTCTCGGTCTTCTGGCAAAACTATACTAAGATACTTAGCATAATCTACTGCTTCACCTGGTTCCACGCCAAATAAGCGATAAGCCTCATCAGACCAGTATACTTCGTCAGGAATTATTTCCCACCTCCAGTTACCAACGTGTGCTAACTCTTGTGCTTCAGCGAGGTCTCTTTCACTCATACGCAGTATGTTCTCCGCCTGCTTGCGCTCGGTTATATCGCGGGCAAATACAAACAGTTGCCCTTCGCCCACATCAAGATAATTTACGCTTATCTCAACACTGATTATCTTGCCGTCTTTACGTTTGTGCCGGCTCTCAAAACTGCCATAACCTTGCTCAATTATTCTTTTAACATGTTGAGCAACCTCCTCGGGGCTTTCTATGGCTTCTAAATCCGATATGGACATTTTAAGTAGTTCTTCTCGCGTATAACCTACCATCTTACAATATGAGTCGTTGACTTCAAGTATTTTACCCTCCAGATTGGTGAGCCAGAAACCGTCAAGGGCTGTTTTTAGGATTGTCTGCAGTTTCTCCTCCGCCCGCTGGCGCGCTTCCTGCCTCTCGATAGCCTTCAGGGCAAAACCGAGGTCACCGCTCACCTCCACCAACAGCTCGACTTCGGCGTCATTAAAGCCCTCCGGCTGACTGCTGTAAACATTAAGCGCCCCGTAAATCTTGTCGCCGTGAATTAAGGGAATCGCTGCCGAAGAGCGGTAGCCCCGCTTCAGCGCCTCTTCACGCCATGGTATCGCCCTCGGGTTTTCCGGGATATTCTTTATCATGTCTGGCTGCCTGGTCTTTATCGCCGTACCCGTCGGTCCCCGGCCGCTCTGGCGGTCATCCCAGGTGATTTCGACCGAATCGAGATAGCCGCCCTCAACGCCGGCTCTGGCCACGGGTATAACCCGCTTGTGTCCTTCCTCGATAAGCCCGATCCAGACAAAGCGGTACTCCCTGACCTTAAGCAGTATTCGGCAGGCATCCTTTAACAGCTTGGCCTTATCCCGCTCCCCGACAATTAACTGGTTGATATTCCGTATCGCCCCCAGCACCGAACTCAGGTAGCGCAACTCCTCCTCCGATTTCTCCAACTCAGCCACCTTCTCGTTCAGCTTGGCCACCAGGACTCGGCTATCCTCCTTGTTATTAACCACCCGAATCTTCTTAGGCTTACCCTCTTTTCCCATTCATACCACCTCCAGACCGTGTGATAAACTCAAGGGCTGGGCGCCTCCTTCTGGGGCCGAGTAAAGGTGAAGGTGCTGCCCTTACAAGCTCGCTCTCCGCCCATATTCTGCCCCCCAGTACCGGGTCTCTGGCTTCTCAAGTTTGGTGTATCCTTGGTATAGAAGTAAGAGAGGAAGCCGATGGTGGCCAGGGGGATTAAGGCGATGAGCAGCAAGGCGAGCGTTATTCTGGATGTCACCCCCCGACGGCAGCTAGCTTGGGTGCCAGCTACCCGTCCGGTTAACAGAAGCCCCAGGAATTCCTTCACCGTCTTACCTCCCTTTCGCCTGGCCCGCGCCCACGATGAAGTCGCCTAAAAACCGACTATCGGCAATCTCCCGATTAAGCTGTTAAAGCTCTCAAGTCCGACTACAGTATTCTTTATAGCCGTTATATGCCTATAGTCACATATTAGTCAATACCACTATCCTGTCAAATTGTCAAGCTCAACAAACCTAATCACGCCTATCCGGCGAGAGCGCGGGACACGGAATATGCCTTGACGACAGCCTACGGGGGACTTATACTATCTGGTGGCAGGTAGGTATAACCAATAAAAAAGTGCCGAGGTGGTGGAATCGGTAGACACGCCATCTTGAGGGGGTGGTGAGCGTAAGCTCGTAGGAGTTCAAATCTCCTCCTCGGCACCAAATG
>Ga0307435_1000216_pt1 | contig 25355 bp, 24 predicted proteins | sample SalMarWE160470MG_FD_202164 | JGI IMG/M metagenome (GOLD analysis project Ga0307435, IMG submission 202164) | Salt marsh sediment microbial communities from the Plum Island Ecosystem LTER, Massachusetts, United States - WE1604-70 | ecosystem: Environmental > Aquatic > Marine > Intertidal zone >... | reverse complement strand
GCAACGGACCAGCGTGCCGGGCCTGTACGCGGCCGGGGACGTCACGAGCCCGCACGACCACCAGGTCTCGGCCGCTGTCCACGAGGGGACCCAGGCCGCGGCCGCGGCCAACTACCACCTCTACCGGCCCGTTCAGAGGGCGCGCGGCGGCCGGGGCGAGGGCTGATCTCTAGCGCACCCGGCGGGCCCGAACGAAGACGGAAGGTGCGGGCGTGATCGAGCCGAGGGGCGCCTGGAGCCGGGCCTCGACGGCGGCCAGCTCCTGGGGCAGGCGTCGAGCCAGGGCCGGAATGCGGAACAGCGAGACGGCGCGCATGGCTTCGACTCGGAGGCCGGCCCGGCGCAGCGCCCGGCGAACGTCGACCGGTGAATGGTCGAAGTGGAAGGGCTTGTACTGGGCCGACCCGGTCTCGAACGGGGACCAGCTCTGGCGGCCCAGCAGGCGGCGGGCGATGGCCTTCAGGTTGCGCTTGTTGGCGTACTCCAGGACCAGCACACCGCCGGGCCGGACGATGCGGCCCAGCTCGGACACCACCGGCGCCGGGTCGGAGAAGTGATGCATGACCCGCACGCAGACGACGGCGTCGAACGAGGCGTCCGGATAGGGCAGGGCCAGGGCGTCGCCCAGCGCCACCTCGTAGCGGGGATCGGTGGCCAGGGCCAGGCGGGCCGCCTCGACGTGGACCTCCGAGGAGTCGAGGAGGACGACCTTCTCGAAGCCGGTGTACTCGCCGGCCAACCGCCCGAAGCCGGCTCCGACCTCTATCAGCCTTTGTCCCTTCGCCGGCAGCAGGGCCCGCAGGGCAACCCGGTCGCAGGCATCCTCGTAGCGCCGGGTGGCCCAGAAGACGTCGCGATAGCCGAGGTCTTCGTAGGTCGCGAGGGGGCGCGCAGCGTCAGGCGCCACCGGGAGCCGCAGCCTTGGTCAGGAGGGGCTGGTCGCACCGACGGCCCGTCGGTGGACCGCGAACTCTTCAGCGCTGCCGGACCAGCCACAATCGCAGTGGACGACGTTGGACCGCGCGTTGTAGTCCTTGATGAGGTGGGTCTTGGCCGGCCGGGGCGGGGCCGGAGAGAGCGTCGACCGGACGGGCCGGGCCATGTTTCCTCCTCCACGTCCCGATCGGGAAAGGATTCCGGAGCGAGCGGTCGCGAACGCGATCAGCCGTCGCCGGTTCCGTGGGCTCTCGCAGCGGCAGTGTCTCGGGAGTGGTGGGATTGTAGCAGACGGCGAGCCCGGCGAACCTCCGACCGCGCGGCGAGCCGGGGCAAGGGGCGGCACCGAGAGCGCACTGTGGGCTCTCCGGGCGGCGATGGGCGACGTACACTTCGATACTGGAGGAGCAGCTCGCGTGCCCGTAGCGTTGCTGGTCGGGATACTCATAGCCAGCGTCGTCGTCAACGTCGCCCTGATCGTGCTGGTGGCCAGGGCCGATCACTTCGCGCTGCGGGGGCCGCGGGTCGTGCAGCTCCTCGCCGAGATGATGCGGTCCGATGGACCGCCTCGCGATGAAGCCCCGCCTTGTCCTCGCGCTCTGTACGTCGCCGAGCCGCAGCCGAGGCCGATCCTTTCGGCGCCACCGCCCCTGCAGGTCGTGCCTTCGCCGGGAGCAGGGCGCTCGGCTGCCGCCGGATCGCGCCCCCTGACCGAGATCCTGCCGCCGGACCTGGCCGACCTTCTCTCCAGGTCGGCCGAGATCGCTGCGCCATCGGGAAGCACGGCCCGGCCCCTGGGCGGCGCCGGCGCGCTGGTGATCGGCCGCTGGCCCCGTCTGCCCAGCACCGAGCGCTTCCAGCGCGACGTCCTGACCAGCCTGGAAGGCCCCGCCTCCTGGAGCCGGATCCTCGAAGTCGAGAATGCCCGGCTGCTGCGCTACCGCCGCCCGGTGACGATCGTGATGGCCGATATCGAAGGCCTGCCGCGCCTGGCGGATCGTATGGGCAACGAGCCTGTCCAGCGCCTGCTGCCGGTTGTCGCCGATGCCCTGGTGCGTGAGGCGCGCTCGTCCGATTGGATCGCCCGCCTGGGGGAGGGGCGCTTCGCCGCCCTGCTGCCGGAGACCGACGAGATCCAGGCGATCAACTACGTCGAGCGGGTGCGGACCGTGTGCGAGCCCTGGCTGGCCTCGGCCGCGGTGCAGCTGCGGCTGGCGATCGGCTGGTCGAGCCCGAGCGCCTCGTCGGACCTGGCGCTGGCCATCCGTCGGGCGGAGGAACGGATGAACGCCGACCGGCGGGCCCCCGGACACGGCGCAGCCGCCTCGCAGGTCCGGTCCCCGGCATTCGCGGGCGTGGCCTCACGGGCCGGCAACGGCCGCGGAGGGGGGACCGTGGCGGCGAGTGCTGTGGCGCCGGCGGAGGGCGCCGGGCAGCCGGCCTCGGCGAAGGCCGAGCCGGCCGCGAAGGGCTCATCGGCCAGGCCGACGAAAGCTCCCGGGCAGGACCGTTCGCGCGCCCGCAGCAGGAAACGAGCCGCGTCTCGGGGCGATTGAGCCGCGAATCGAGCCACATGCACCACCCGGGACAGCGTCGCCCAAGTGCAATTTCGGCTGGCGCGGCGCCGAATCGGGGTGTAGATTGCCCTTCGGACTCATCGGCCCCCGGAACCCGTCATGCGAGGCCGAAGGAGCGACGTCAAACCGGCCGCTCGTCTGGAGCGTCCCCGGCCATTGGAGAAGGAGGCTCAACTCCGGTGAACGATATCCTGGCGAAACTGTCGCAGAACGAGAAGCTGATGGGTGCCGGCGCCATCGCCACCGCGGTGGGCTGGCTCCTGGGCATGATCATTGCCTCGAACAACGCCTGCTCGGCTGCGGGTATCGATCTGGGCGGCTACAGCTCCCTGTGCCCCAGCATCAACTACTTCACCTGGGGCAGTGCCGGCACGCTGGCGCTTCTCGCCCTCGTGGCGGCGATCCTCCTCGTCGTCGTCCTGTACCTGAAGGTTTCCGGTGCCAACGTCAGCTGGCCGATGCCCGTGAGCCAGATCCTGCTTGGCTTGGGCGTGGCCACCGTCGGGCTTGCTGCGCTGACTGTGCTGATCCAGATCTCGAACGGCCTGGACGGCGCCCCGATCGGCATGTGGATCGCCGACGTCGTCCTCGTGGGCGGCGGCGCTGTTGCGGCCTACGGCGCCTACATGGAGTACTCGGCTGCTGCCAAGGCGTAGCCGCCTGTAGCGGAATCAAAGCGGCGGTCGCCGGAAGGCGACCGCCGCTTTCTCTTTGGCGAGGGGCCTGCCGTCAGGCGCCCTGGGCGTGGACCTCGCGGTAGCAGTCGGAGCAGTACACGGGGCGGTCCATCCGGGGCTTGAACGGTACCTGGGCCTGGTTGCCGCAGCGCGAGCAGATCGCGGCGAAGTACTCGCGGGGCGCACCCGGTGCGCTCGATGAGCCATACCCGGCGTCGGCGTCGCGCATGTGGCGCCGACTGGCGCGGCAGGCAGGGCAGCGCTTCGGATCGGAGGCGAAGCCTTTCTGGGCGTAGTAGGCCTGGTCGTCGGCCGAGTGGACGAACTCGGCGCCGCAGTCCAGGCAGGTGAGGGTTCGATCGACGTAGGACACGATTGACCTCCGAGAGGCGCAAGTACCCGCGCCGGAGATCCCGGAGCAGAGCCCGGGCCCGTGGTGGGGCTCGGTCCGTGCCGCCGCCCGAAGCGGGTTCAGTCGCCTCGGAATGCGTCGAGCACCTGGCGGCTTGCCTGGGACGCACCGGCAAGGAAACGAGAATACCACGACCTGGCCGGGACTCAGCTACGTGACCCGGGTCACGAGACACTGGGCCACCCCGACCCCGGTACGCGGACCATCGGACCCCGCCATTTCGGCTCGGAACCTGGCACAATCGCCTTCGCCGAACGGGGGCTTCGGTGACGTTGCCCGGGTCGCTCTGCCTCCCAGGCCACGAGCGACCAGACTGCGGCCCGGAGAGCTGGGCCGGTGCGGCAAGGAGCCACGACCGGATGCTTCGCCTTCTCCATACCGCCGACGTTCACCTCGGCGCGAGGCACACCGACCTGGGCGAGCGCGCGGCTGAGCTGCGCGCTCGCCAGTTCACGGCCTTCCGGGTGAGTGTCGACCTGGCCATCGCGGAAGAGGTGGACCTGGTCCTCATCGCCGGCGATCTGTTCGACTCGAACACCCAGCCCCGCCGGACTGTGGAGAGGGTCGCGGCCGAGCTGGCCCGCCTGGCCAACGCCTCGATCCGGACCGTCATCATCCCCGGTACCCACGACGTCTACGACGGCGCCTCCATCTACCGTTCGTACGACCTGGCGGCCATGGCTCGAACCAGCCACGAGTGGGTCACCGTTCTCACTCCCGAGCAGTCGAACATCTGGCTGCCCTCGCTCGACGCCGTGGTGCACGGCCGGGTCTTCTCGACCAAGCGGGCCCCCAAGAGCCCCTTCGAGGGCTTCGACGCCCGGATGGACCGCCGGGCTACCTGGCGCATCGGCCTGGCCCATGGGTCACTGGCCATTCCGGGCAAGACGGACTCCGACGAGGTGGTCTTCACCGAGGAGGACATCTCCAAGACCGGCCTCGACTACCTGGCCCTGGGCCACTGGCACTCGGCCGTCGAGGGCCGCGCCGGCAACGTCACCTACGCCTACTCGGGTGCACCCGAGCCGGTGGCCATCGACCAGGACGGCGCGGGGCAAGTCTTGATCGTCTCCCTGGACGACAAGGACGGCAGCCGCCACGAGGTCAAGATCCAGGCCAAGCGAGTGGGCCAGACGCGGCACCTGCAGGTCGAGGTGGACCTGGCGGCCGTGGCCACACAGCCGGCCCTGATCGAGCAGCTGACGGCCCATGCCGACGCCAACCTGGTCCTCGACGCCCGACTGGGGGGCTTCATGCCCGACACGATGGACCTGGACCTGGAGGAGGTAGAGAGGGCGCTGGCGCCGTCGTTCCTCAAGCTTCGCCTGCGCGACGAATCGATACCGGCCGCCCTGGAAGGCCCCGTTCCCCCGCCCGACACGGTGCTGGGCGCCTTCGTCGCTAACCTTACGGCCGAGATAGAGCGCCGCGAGAAAGCCGGTGGGTCGAGCGGGGATTCGGCGCAGGAACTGGACGACCTTCGAGATGTGCTGCGTCTGGGCCGGCACCTGCTCGAGGGTCGCCAGGTGACTCTGTGACGGCCAGGCTATGAGAATCACCCGCATCCTGCTGCAGGACCTGGGCCGTCATCGCGAGCTGGACCTGGACCTGGCGCCGGGCTTCACGATCATCCGCGGACCCAACGAGGCCGGGAAGTCCACCATCCAGCGCGGCATCGAGCTGGCTCTCTTCCGCAAGGCGACCGCCACCGCGGGCGAGCTCGAGTCGCTTCGGACCTGGGGGGCCGGGGAGGAGAGCCGCTCGCTGACACGGGTCGAATTCGCCGTTGAGGAGGACGGCGACGGCGGCACGGTGAACGAGGGGGTCCTGGAGAAGGAGTTCCGGGGCGCGCGTGGTCGCGTCTCGCTGAGCTACGCCGGCCAGACGATCACGGACCCGGCCCGAGCGGACCAGCTCATGGCGGACCTGACCGGCATCCCCAGCGAGGCCTTCTTCCGCTCCACCGCCTCGATCCGGCATCAGGAGATGGAGGACCTCGACCGCGACGAGGGCGCCCTGCGAGATCGACTGCAGGGCAGCGTCGGCGGTGGCGACCGCGGCAGCTCACGAGCCAAGGCCCGCCTGGAAGATGCCATCAAGGCGTTGAGGGCGCGCGGCGACAAGAACCCCGGCCGGCTCAAGGTCGCCGAGGAGGCCGTTGCCCGGGCCGAATCCGCGCTGAAGGCCGGCGAGGCCGCCCTGGCCAAGCTCGAGAGCGACCGCCAGGCCCTGGCCGAGGCGCGGGCGGCCCGCCAGCAAGCCGAGGAGGGCTTCGGCGAGAACCGCAACGTGCTGGAGAAGGTTCGCCAGGCGGACCGCCTGAGGGCCGAGCTACAAACGGCGACCGAGCGCTGGGATCGCCTGCGCCAGGCCTCCGAGGCTCAGGTCAGGCTGCTGGCGCTGCAGGCCCAGCCGGAACGCTCCATCTCTGGGCTGCGCGACGCGCTGGACCGGATGCGCACCCTGCAGAGCCGTGTTCAGGTCCTGCAGGAGACCATGCGCGAGGAATCGGGCCCGGCCCTCGAGCCGGACGAGGAGGTGCCCAGCAACCTGCCGTGGGGCCTGGCTACGGCGGCCATCGTGATCCTGGCCGCGGCGGCCATCTCCATGGCCGTGATCACGGGGTCGGCCCCGGCGCTCTTCACCGGAATGGCGCTCGGGCTGGTGGTCGCGGTCCTCATATTCCAGATGTGGCAGCGGCGGCTGGAGACCATGGACGCCCGGCGGGCCAACGCGGCCCTCGACCGCGAGAGGGCGCTCCGGCGGCAGACGCGGGTCGGGACGGAGGAAGGGTTGCGGGTGGCCCAGTCGGGCGTGCAGAACATCCTGCGCGAGCTGGGCGCGGCAGACGTGACGTCCGCCGAGCTGCTGCTGGTGAACGAGCAGCAACGGCGCCACGAGATCGGCACCCTGGAGGTCCAGGTGGCGGCTCTGATGGCCGGCCAGAGCGGCGAGGATGTGGCTGCCCTGAGGGACCAGGCCGCGCTGGAGATGGAGCAGAAGAAGGCTGCCCTGGAGGCCCTCGGCCCGGCAGCATCAGAGGCCCGGGCGCACGAGAGGCTGGAGGCCGACACTCGCCGCCAGCAGGAGGCCGTTGAGGCGGGGCGTGACGCCGAGGCGGCGGCGCTGGCCCGGGTGGACGCCAACCCGGTGGATGCCGAGCAGATTGCGGGCGAGGCGGAGCGGCTTCGCAGCTGGCAGGAGCAGCTGGAGGCCCTGCGGCGGCGCCTCAGGGTCTACGAGGCCACTCTGGCCGCCATCGACGAGGCCGAGCTGGGAACGATGAAGCAGGCCACTCGGTTCCTTGAGCAGTACGTGGGCAAAGACATCGCCCGCGTGACCGGCGGCCGCTACCAGAAGGTCCGGATCGACGACCGGTCGCTGGAGATCGACGTCTGGGCGCCCGAGCGCGATGACTGGGTCTCCGCCTCCCGGCTGAGCAAGGGCACGATCGACCAGATCTACCTCGTGGCGCGGATGGGGCTGGTCAGGCTCGTGACGCGCGGCCGCAAGCCGCCGCTGATCCTGGACGATCCTTTCGTGACCTTCGACGATCAGAGAGCCGCCCGGGCGGCGCTGCTGCTGCGCGAGCTGTCGGCCGACTTCCAGGTGGTCTACCTGGCCTGCTCGAACCGCTACGACACGCTGGCCGACAAGGTGATCGAGCTGCCCGGGCCGGTAGCCGACGTCGAGTCCTCGGGCACGGCCGGCACGGCCAGGACCGTCAGGACCCCGGGCCTGACCGCGGTGCCGGGCGAGCAGCTTCCGGACTAGACCCAGGCAGGGAGGCGGACCGATGGCGAGAGAGATACCGGAAGGACTGGCCGTCGAGAGCGTGTGGGTCGTGGAGGCGGACTACGCCCCCGACGCCGCCGAGCGCCGGCCGGCGGTCCGGGGCGAGCACCTGGCCCGAATCGGCCGGCTGATGGCCGACGGCACCATCGTCCTGGCCGGCGCCTACGCGGACATGAGCGGCTCTCTTGTCGTAGTCCGGGCCGCCAGCGAGGAGGCCGCCCTGAGCATCGTCAAGGACGACGTCTACGTCCGGGCGGGCGTCTGGACGGACTTCCGTGTCCGGGCGATGGGGTCGGTGACCCTAACCTGACGCCCGGAGCACGCCCGCCGCCTATGGGAAGGTGATCACCGCCCGGAGGTCGGGCCGCAGGCTGTCCGGCGAGAGGTTACGGAGCGAGATCTTGTAGAAGCGCGAAGCGCTGACAGGAGTTCCGTAACCGGGCGATCCGAGGTTCGTGGCGTTGTCGAACTGCTTCTCGTCGAGGGCGACGGCCGGGTTCACGGTGACGTCGGCCAGGGTGACGGAGACCTTGGCGTTGATGCTCGTCCAGGAGGCGGAGAGCCCGGCGTTGCCCGCGTTGCGGGTCTTGAAGGTCGCCGTGAAGCCGTTCAGCGCCTCGGGGATGCCGGGGCTGGTGCTGCCCTGAAGGCGCCCGTGGTTGAGCGTGACGGCGGGGTTGTTCGTGGGCCAGGAGAGGGCCAGATCGATGATGGGGGCCGTGTGGCCGACTCCCGACAGTTCGATCTCCCAGATGGAGTGTAGGGTGTCCGTGTAGGCGCCCTTGAAGTCGATCTTGCCGCCCTTGCGGCAGTCCCACTTGGAGTTGTCGACTCGGACGCAGACCCGGACCGTGGCCGAGCTGTACTTGAGAACGGTGATCCCGATCGGGCCATAGCCGTCGGTGACGAAGGTGATCGTTCGCTTGGTGGCGGACGTCTCGACGTCGGTCATGTCCAGCATCAGGTTGCTGAAGGTGACCTGCGCCATCGGCGCTTCGGGCGGGGGAGTGAGTGAACCGACCGGCCCGATCGAGGCCGAGGCCTCGCTCGAGGCCGACGGGCCGCCGGACGCGTCGGAGCCGGAGGGGACTCCGCTGGCGTAGGAGCCACCCGGGCCGGGCGTTTCTTCCGCCGGGTTGGTGGCCAGCAGGGCCCCTGCGGCGATGATCAGGATCACGCACGCCACGCCCAGAATGGCCGACAGGCTGCGCCAGCTAGAGTCGTTCACCGGTTGCATCTCCTCCACTGCCCCGGCCCTGGTGCCGGGCGTGCGCGCACCAAGATACCGCGACTCGGCCCGGATGGCGCAAATCGGGGGTCGGGAGACCCCCGCCTAGAGGACCGGCACGTCGGTTTCGGGCGGTCCCACGTAGCGTGCGTCGGGCCGGATCAGCTTGTCGGCCGAGGCCTGCTCGATGGCGTGGGCTGTCCAGCCGGCCGTTCGGGCCAGGGCGAAAGTGGGCGGGAAGAGATCCGGTTGCAGACCCACACCTTGCAGCACCGCGGCCGTGTAGTACTCGACGTTGGTCTTGATGGCATGCCCGGGCTTCATCTCGTCCAGGAGCCGCAGGACCACGTCCTCCACCTTGACCGCGGTGTCGAGCCAGTCGGCCATGCCCGCCATCCCTTCCGCCACCTTGCGCAGGGCCGCAGCCCGCGGGTCGTAGGCGCGGTAGACGCGGTGCCCGAAGCCCATGATCCTGTCGCCCCTGGCGATGGCCTCGCGGACCCACTTCTCCGCCCGCTCGGGCGAGCCGATCTGGTGCAGCTGGTCGATGACCTGTGCCGGCGCCCCGCCGTGGAGTGGGCCCTTCAGGCAGCCGATGGCACCGCAGACGGCGCTGGCGAGATCGGATCGAGTGGAGATGATCACCCGGGAGGTGAACGTCGAGGCGTTGAGGCCGTGCTCGGCGCCAATGATGAAGTAGGCGTCGAGGGCACGCTCGGCCGCCGGGTCCGGATCCGTGCCGGAGAGCTGCTGCAGGAAGCCGCCCGCCAGAGAGAGCTTCTGGTTGGGCTTGACGGGCTCCAGCCCCTGACGCAGGCGGTGGAACGCAGCCAGAGCGGAGGGCGCGAAGGAAGTCACCTCGCGAGCCTGCTCGACCGTGGGCGGCCAGCTCGGGCGGCGCCACGCCCCCCAGACAGAGACCGCGGTCCGGAGCGCGTCCATGGGGTGGGTGTGCGAGGGCAGGTCGCGCAGGGCGCGCATGACCGGCTCCGGGATGTCGGCCGGTGAGAGACGCGCGCTCTTGCGCCACTGGCCCGTCCACAGCATCTCGGCCACGCGGCCATACGTGCCGTGCTCGACGAGCTGGCCGATGGGGTAGCCGCGGTAGAGCAGTCGCCCCGCGGCGCCGTCGATGAAGCTGATCGCCGTCTCAGCGGCGATGACCCCGGCCAGGCCGGGCGAATAGGGTATGTCGGGCCCGGGCTTGGGGGCGGGCTTGCCAGCCTGCCCTGAGGACTTGCGAGTGTCGCTGTCCTTGGTCGTCATCGTGACCCTCCATGTGGCCTGACCGGCATCCCAGCATCCTACTGCCATGGGGAGTCCCAGCACACCCCCTGGACGCGAAATCCCGCCCGCGGCCCGTCCCGCGGCGGGTCACAGGCGGCTCACCGCCTGCGACGCCTGCTCCGCTGGCCGCTGTCCAGGGCATCGAGGATCAGCCGGATGACGATCGCCCCCAGCGAGGCCACGACGAGCGCCCCGACGAAGCCGCTGGCGGGGCTCATGTGCATCTCCTCGGTCGCGAACCACCCGCCCAGGATGCCGCCCAGGATGCCGACGGCGATGTTCGGCAGGCAGCCGGTGGGGCCGCCTCTGTCCACGACGGCGCCCGAGATCCAGCCGGCGAGGAAGCCGACGATGATCCATCCGACTATGTCCAGCTCCGGCATCGGCCGCATCCTCCTGCCCGTCTAGCGCCTGAGGTGCCGATGATAGAGGCCGGACGGCGGCTGGTCAGCCTTGCGGCGCGACCTCGCTGCCGGCCGGCCCCCAGGTGCTATAGCCGTCCCTTCCAGGCGGGCATGGTCTTCATGTAGGCCAGGGCCTTGTCGCGGGCCGCGTCGTGGTCCAGGCCCTCCTGGCTCATCATCCACTGTGTGAAGCGCTCCAGGCGCTCCTCGGCCGCAGGCAGAGTGCCGTCGGGCGCGCAATGGCGGCAGTAGGGGATGGACGCGTCGCTGAGGGCGTGGTCTTCGTTGCCCGCGAGGGGCATGCCGCACGACTCACAGGCGGTCTGGGTCATCTGGCTCTTCCTTTCTGATCGGCACTTGAGGGTTCGCTCGTGGGTCGGCCGCGGCGAGCAGCTCGAAGCCGCGGACGACGATCGCCCGCTCGGCCGGCGACAGGGCAGCCAGGGAACCGGTCAACAGGTCGGGAGCCAGCACCTGACCGATGCGCGAGACGACGTCTCGCCCAGCCTCGGTCAGCCAGACCAGCACCCGTCTCTCGTCTCGTTCGTCGCGGACGCGGGCCACCAGCCCCTTCGCCTCCAGCCGCTGCAGCAGTTCCGACACGGAGTTGCGCCGCAGCCCCAGATGCTCCGCCTGTTCGCCGACCGTCAACGGGCCGCTGGCCGCGAGATGCTGCAGCACCTCCAGCCCGCGACGCGTCGCCGGCAGATCACCGCCCCGGACCTTCTGGGCCCAGTGGTATCGCCTGTAGACCTCCGGGAAGAGGCGGGCGATGCGCCGGGCGGCCTGCTGGGCCGTCAGCTCGACCTGGCCGGGGGCATCCTCGACCTGGCGTGGCTCCGGGCGGTTTCTGTTCGTGACGACCATGTCGTTACGACTATTCGGCTCAGGAACGGAGAAGTCAACAGATCTGGGCGGTCCATACGACGCAACAGATCGGGCTTTCGGCCTCTCTGGCCGCCCCTCATCCGGGTGGCTATCGCACCAGGCGGTTCATTCGCCCATTGCGGCCTCCGCAGTAGCAGACTTGGGCCATGAAGAAGGTCCTTGTCGACGACCATGCCGTGTTCCGGGATGGGGTCGCATCGCTGCTTCTGGCCTGGGGACACGAGGCCCCCGATCGGGCCGGAGAGAGCGAGCAGGAGATCGAGCTCGTCGAGGCCAGCTCGCCGGCCGAGGTCCTGATGGACGTCCGGATGGCCGGCGGCACCCCCGGCGAGGCCGGCGCGCCTGAGCGCCCGGAAGAAGTGGCGATCGTCGTGCTGACCGTCAGCCAGGAGGAGGCGGACCTGTTCCGGGCCATCAAGGCCGGGGCCCAGGGCCACCCACCGCCCTCTCTGGAGACGCCGCGCCTGAGGTCCATACTCGAGGGCCACGACAGTTCCGCCATCGGCCTGCCGCCCCGCCGGTCGCGCGTCGCCGAGGAGTTCCTGATGGATCCCGCAGGCTCTGCGGACGCCCTGCAGCGGCTGACTGCCCGTGAGATCGAGGTCCTGGGCCTGGTCACGGAAGGCCTGCGGAACCGCGAGATCGCGGCGGCCTTGGGGATCAGCGAGAACACCGTCAAGTTCCATCTCAAGAACGTCTCCGAGAAGCTGCACGCGGCCAACAGGGCCGAGCTGGCGGCGCGGGCCGTTCGGACCGGCCTGGTGCCGGGGAGAGGGCGGGGAGGCTCTTCGATCGCCCGGCGTTCGCGCTCGCGGGACAGGCGCAAGTTCGACCATCCGTAGCCGGCGCGCGCTACAGTTGGCAGCCCAGCACAGCCGCCGCGGAGAAGCGCGCCCGATGATCGATGTCTACGTCTACGGCATGATCTCGCCCAGCCTGGCGCACGTCCTCCGCCAGGACTTCTCCTTCCCGAAGGCGAACGGCTATGCCGAGATAGAGCGCACGCTGCCCTCCATCGGCGGCGAGGCGGCCAACTCGGCCATAGCCCTGGCCCGCCTGGGGTTGTCGGTCAAGCTGGACGGCAACTGGCTGAACGTGGCGGCCGCCGACCGCGTCGCCGGCACACTGGCCGGCTACGGCATCGACGTCTCGCGGCTGAGCCGGACCGAGGATCTCGGCACGGATGAGGTAGTGATCGCCGACGGCGAGTCACGCACCGTCTTCGGCAACTACGCCGCCTTCCACTCCGGCCCTCGGCAGTGGAACGAGCCACAGGCCGGGGACGTTGCCGCAGCTTCGGTCGTCTGCCTGGACCCCTACTTCCGCGACCAATCGCGCCGGGCGGCCGAGCTGTGCGTCAAGCACGGCAAGCCCTATGTCACCCTGGACAGCCGCCACGAGGACTTCGTGGCCCGTCACGCGTCCATCGTGGCCGTCTCCCATGAGCTGCGCGACCAGGCCTATGCCGGGCGCGACCTGCGCCGGGTCTTCGATGACTACCTTGCGGCCTGCGATGGGTTGGTCATCTTCACCTTCGGCGGCGGCGAGCTGTGGTACGGGCGCCGGGGCGGTTCGCTGACTACCCGCCAGCCCTACCGCATCGAGCCGATCGACACTACCGGCGCCGGGGACGCCTTCCGCGGAGCCCTTGCCTACGGGCTGCTGAAGGGCTGGGCGGACGAGCAGACGATCGACTTCGCCTCGGCCGTGGCGGCCTGTGTCTGCCTGACGATGCCCCACGCCCTGGACGCCCCGAGCCTGGAGGAGGTCACGGCCTTCATGGAGCGCCAAGGCTCCGCGCGGGACAGGCGGGACTAGCCTGGCGGCTGCCCCGGGATGGCGGCGGCCGCGGCCGCATCCACGATCCACACCGAACCGGTCCGGCGCGTGCGCTGCGCCGGCCAGCGCCGCTCGTCGCGCACGTCCCCGAAGACGTGGCCCAGAGCCCCGGCCTTGCCGGCTCCCCAGGTCACGACCAGGGCGGGGGCGGCTTCCAGGAGGCGCGGGTTCACCGTCACGCGGGCCAGGTGCGGCCCGATGTGCGCCGGGGCGGGGATGCCCATTGTCCAGGCCATGTCGTCGAGGGCCGGCGAGTCGGGGAAGACGGACAGCAGGTGAGCGTCGTCGCCCACGCCGACGAGGATCAGGTCGAAGACCGGCCAGTTGTCCGCGTTCTGCGGCAGCTGGACGGCCATCTCCTCCGCGTAGCGGGCCGCGCTCCAGGCATTGTCATGGCCCACGTTCAGGGCCGCGTCGTTGGGGAAGGGATGGATGTTGGCCTCGGGCAGCGGGGCTCCGCCGCGACCCTCGGGGCCGCCGCCCAGCAGCACGCTATCGAGGGCGGTCACGTTCGACTCTGGATCGCCGCGCCGCACGAAGCGGTCGTCGCCCCACCAGACGTGGACCAGCGGCCAGGGTACGCGCTCCCGCAACGGCGACGCTGCCAGCAGGCGGTAGATGGGTATGGGCGTGCTGCCTCCGGTGGTGCAGAAGTCGGCCCGCCCTCGCCGCTCCGCTGCCGCCGCCAGGGTGGCCACGATGCGCTCGGCAGCTGCCCCGGCCGCCTCCTCCGGACCCGGCGCGACGACCAGCTCCGGCTCGCCGCGGTTGGGCTCGGGCGTGTGGGCCGTTCCCGTGCCGGCCAGCCGCTCCGTCATCTCGCGCCTGGCCGACCGGCGGCCGGGACGTCGACGGCCAGCAGGCGCCCGGCCACGGCCAGGGCCTCGGCGGCGATCCTGTCGCCCGCCCTGTCGTCGATGGCTCGCTCCAGCAACTCCACCTCTCGCAGGCGGGGAGCGGCGTAGATGCGGTGCGCCCGCTCGCGCCCGCGATCCTGCACGGTCACCTGGACCGATCGCTCGTCGGCCGCGACCACTCCGGCCAGTTCATCCCGGCCGTGCCGCGAGACGATCTCGACCCGTACTGTCGAGCCCGGGCCCAGATCGGACGACGCAGGCCGCCACTCGGCGGCCACGGCGTGCCCGCCCTGGCGCAGAACGGCCGTGCGGCAGCCGTCCGGCTCGCTGCGCATCGGCGTCACGACGCTCATCCCCAGGCGCGAGGCCAGCCAGGCCACGTGGTAGACGGGCCGAACGATGTTGGCCAGGTAGGCGGGCTGGCCCTCTACGGTGGCGAATTCCACGGTGATGGCCCGGACCGAGCGCAGGTGCGGGCGCAGGTCGGGCAGGTCGTAGACCGAGGCCAGGGCCTCTCGCCAGCGATACTGCCGCAGGAGCGCGAAATCGGCCACGGGCAGGCGCGACCTGCCGGCGACGTCGGCCAGGGCGGCCAGTCGATCGAGGCCGTCGCCGGCCCACTCGGAGCCGTCGACGATCAGCCTGTCGGCCAGGGCCAGCAGGCGGTCGGCTCGGTGGGAGTGGAACTGGGGGTCGACCGGCCACCACAGCGCGACCGGCAGGTCGTGGACGAGCAGCGGCAGGATGATCGAGGCCAGGTGGCGGCCGGTCTCACCGCGGGCGGCGACGTAGACGGTCTCGGCGCCCGTCAGCGCCGCGCCCGAGGGCGTGGGGATCGACAAAGCCTCGACCCGGGCCTCCAGGCCGGCCGGCCCGTCCGGGTCGGCGACGCCCAGGATCAGCGTCCGCGATGGGTGGCGGCCGGCCGTTGCGCCGACGATCGCCGCGCAGCGCTGGGCCGTCTCGGGCTGCCCGGCGACGACCACCAGGTTCGAGACGCTCGAGCGGGCCAGGACGTGGGACTCGGTCCTGCCCGCCCGGCGCTCACGCTCGGCCGCCCAGGCTGCCGCCAGCTGGCGCTCGATCTCGGGCACGGAGCGGGCAATAGGTGCGGCTGCTAGATCCTGCGCCACCGCCGTCCCTCGCGTGCCAGCAGCTGTTCGGCCTCCTCCGGCCCCCAGGTGCCGGCGGGGTAGTTGGGGAAACGCGGCGCGGGCATGGCCGCCCAGCCCTCGATCATCGGCGTCACGATCCCCCACGCGGCCTCGACCTCGTCGGCGCGGGTGAAGAGCGAGGCATCGCCCAGGAGCGCGTCCAGGATCAGCGTCTCGTATGCGTCCGGCGAATCGGCCACGAAGGACGTCCCGTAGTCGAAGTCCATGTTCACCGTTCGCACGTCCAGCCCCAGGCCCGGCACCTTGGCCGCGAATCGCAGGAGGATGCCTTCGTCGGGCTGGATGCGCATGGTCAGGACGTTGGGCTCCGGATCGCCGCTCGTCTCCCGGAAGAGCCGCAGCGGTACTTCCTTGAACTGGACCGCGATCTCGGTCGCCCGCTCGGGGAGCCGCTTGCCGGCCCGGAGGTAGAAGGGGACGCCGCTCCAGCGCCAGTCGTCGATGATGAACCGGCCGGCGACGTAGGTTTCGGTCTCGGACAGCGGGTCCACCTCGGGCTCTTCGCGGTAGCCGGCGACGGCCGTGCCCCGGACCCAGCCCAACCCGTACTGGCCCCGAACGATGGAGCGCCGGACCGCGTCCGGGTCGGGCGGAGCCATGGCTCGCAGCACCTCGACCTTCTGGTCGCGCAGGGCATCGGCCTCGAAGGAGGTCGGCGGCTCCATGGCCACCAGCGACAGCAGTTGCAGCAGGTGGTTCTGAAGGATGTCCCGGGCCGCCCCGGTCTCCTCGTAGAAGGAGCCACGCGTCTCCACGCCGATCGACTCGGCGACGGTGATCTGGACGTGGTCGACGTAGCTGCGGTTCCAGACGGGCTCGAAGATGCCGTTGCCGAAGCGGAAGACCAGCAGGTTTCGAACGGTCTCCTTGCCCAGGTAGTGATCGATGCGGTAGACCTGCGACTCGCGTAGGACCCGGGTCACCTCGTGGTTGAGGTGCCTGGCCGACTCGGAATCACGGCCGAACGGCTTCTCGATCACGACCCTCCGCCAGCCGCCGCTCCTGGACTCGTGGTCCATGCCTGTCTGCCCGATCTGGCGGACGATCTCGGTCACCTGGGATGGTTGGACCGCCAGGTAGAAGAGCCGGTTGCCGGCCGTGCCATGGGCGGCGTCGAGCTGGTCGAGGTGGGCGCTCAGGCGCTCGAAGCCGGGGCCGTCCCCGAAGTCGAGCTGGTGGTAGGTGATCCGCCTGGCCAGCTCCGCCCAGACCGACTCGTCAACCGGCTGGACGCGGGAGTAGCGGGCCAGCGAAGCCCGGACCTCGGCGGCGAAGGATTCGTCCGTGTAGGGGCGCCGGGCCACGGCCACCACGCTGAACTCGGCCGGGAGCAGGTTGGTCCGCCACAACTCGTAAATGGCCGGCAGGACCTTGCGATGAGCGAGGTCTCCGGTCGCTCCCAGCAGAACGAAGGCGCACGGGTCGGGCGCCCGATCGAGGCGCAGGCCGGCGCGCAGGGGGTTGGCAGACGCATCGGCGCGGCGGCGACGGTGGGCCACCAGGCGCGCCTCTCGCAGCTCGCGCGCGGTCCGGGGTGGCTCGGACGCTCCCGATGCCCGCCTGGGGCTCATGGTGCGGGGCTCGCGCTGGCCCGAGTCACGGCCCCTCATACCTCCTTGAGGGCCGCGGCCACCGCCCGTTCCAGGGCGGCCAGGCCGGCCTGTGGATCTGAACCGAGGTTGATGCGCAGGACGGGCAGGTCGTGCTCTGCCAGCGTCCTGGCATCGCCGATGGCCTGGGCGTCGATGAGCCGGCCGAAGGTGTAGCCCTTGCCCGGGATCGGGCGGTCGTCCGGGTGCTCGCGGACGAGCTGCAGGAACCAGCCGTTGGGCTTGCCGCCCTTGTGCAGCTGGCCGGTCGAGTGCAGGAAGCGCGGCCCGTAGCCGGTGGTCGTCGCTCGCCGGGTGCGGTCGCGGAAGACGGTCCGGATGCGGCGCAGGGCCTCGTCGCGTTCCGGAGTCTGGGCGACGTAGGCCTGGATCGAGACGTAGCCGTCGGCGGCGAGCCCGGGCAGCGCCGCGGCCAGGGCGGCGCTCAGGGCCTTCTCGTCCGCCACCGCGACGACCGCCTTATCGGTGGGGGCGGCCTTGCCCGATTCGAAGGCGGCCAGGACGGCCCGCGTGTTGGCCTTGGCCTCCTCGACGTTGGGCTGATCGAAGGGGTCGATCTCCAGCACGGCGCAGGCCAGGGCGGTGGCCACTTCCCAGCGCACGAACTCGGCGCCCAGGTCCAGCCTGTCGCCGACCTCGATACGGATGAGCGGATGGCCCGCCGCTGCCAGCTCGGCCAGGCGCTTGTCGACGTTCGCTCCGATGGCGGGATCCGGGCCGGCGGAGCCCTTGAAGGCGATGCGGACGAAGACGCGGTCGTCCAGGTAGGCCGAAGCGCGCCCGAGTGGCTCGCCGTCCACCGGGACCACGCCGACGCCGTGCTTGCCGGTGCTCTCGGCGATCAGCTGCTCGACCCACGGGCCGAATGGCGCCAGCTCACGGTCGAGGACGAAGGTCAGCTTGTCGCGGCCGGCCCTGGCGAAGGCGCCCATGGCCAGGCCCAGCGAGAGGCCGGGGTTCTGGGCGGGCTCGTTGTGGTCGCAGGCAATTACCATGTTCCGCGCCCGGTGCAGCAGCTCGCCCAGATTCAGGCCCAGCAGCGCCCCGGGCACCAGGCCCACGAAGGTCAGGGCCGAATAGCGCCCGCCAACGTCCGGCGGATTGAGGAAGACCTCGCGAAGCTCGTCGTGATGGGGGATTGAGCGAAGGCTCCCGTCCGGGTCGGTGACGGCGGCCATGAAGTCGCCGGGCTGGTTGGGCTTGCCGGCGTGAGCGGCCTTGAGCGCCTCGGCGACCCGCCCCCACTGGTAGGCCTGGAAGGCCAGCGATTCGGCCGTCGTGCCCGACTTGGTGGAGACGATGAACAGGGTGCGCAGCGGGTCCAGGTCGTCCAGGGCGGCGGCCACGGCCTCCGGGTCGGTCGAGTCGAGGACCCGGACCGGGATGGCGCCCTCTGTCGCGCCGAAGACGTGCGCCAGGAGCGCCGGCGCCAGGCTGCTGCCGCCCATGCCGCCCAGTACCGCGGCCGCGAACCCTTGCTCCCGGGCCGCCTCGGCGAAGGCCCGCAGGCTGTCCACCTCGTCGGCGAAGTGGAACGGCGCCTCGAGCCAGCCCAGGCGTGTGGCGATGGCGCGCTGGGTAAGGTTGTCAGCCGACCAGACCGACGGATCGCGGCGGCCCACAGCCCGGTCGCCCCAGCTCTCGCGCACGGCCCGGCTCGCGGCCTCGGCCAGGGCAGTCTCGAGCCGCGTGTCCTTGAGCGTCAGGTCGAGAGCGTACGAACCGGAGTAGGGGGTTTGAGACATTGCAGTCGGACCTCGTGTCTTGGCTGAGCACTTCTCATGCCAAAGATACAGGGCTGCTGCGAACGATGGAGGGGTTCCTTCTGCCGTTGCGGAGGCGCCGCTGCGACTGTCCGGATCAGGCTACGGGGACTTCCTCCGGCCTCAATCCGTAGCTGCCTCCCCAGCATTTCACGCCTCCGTCTCGAAGCAAGACGCAGGTGCAGTCACCGCTCTCCGAGATGGCGATCGCATTGGAGATTCCGGCCACGGCGACCGGGCTGGGGATGTAGGTCTGGGTGGTCCCCTGGCCGAGCTGGCCGACCACGTTCCGGCCCCAGCACTTCACGCCGCCGCCGCGAAGCAGGGCGCAGGTGTGATCGTTGCCGGCCACCACTGCTTTGACGCCGGAGAGGTTGTGCACTGTCACGGGGTCGGATCTGAAGTCCCGGGTCCCATCTCCGAGCTGACCGCTGCCATTCCCGCCCCAGCAAGTCACGCCGCCGTTCTTGCGCACTGCGCACTTGTGCCACGGACCCACGGAGATCGCCGTGGCGTCGGTGATCCTGGGGACGGTCTCCGGGTTCGGGTTGTCGTCGCCATGCTCGTATCTGGCCCGTACGAGGTCCAGGCAGGTGATTGTCCCATCCGCGAGCAGCGCGCACGTGTGCACCTCTCCGCCGAGCGCGATGGCAATGGCGCCGGCAAGCGCATCGACCGGGCTAGGCCCGAGGCTGGGCATCGGCTCTCCCTCTCGAGGAACCAGTCTGCTCTCGAGGACCCAGCACTGGACGGTTCCGTCTGCCTTTGGCGCGCAGGCCTGCAAGGTGGTCGTGGCGATGGCAGTAGCGCCGGAGAGGCCTTCCACCTGGACCGGCTCATACTCGGGGTACCTCCAGCACGTTACCGTGCCGTCCGCCAGCAGAGCGCAGGCATACCAGCCCGCAGCCGAGACGGCGGTGGCACCGGACACGCCCGGGATGTCTTCCCACCGGTTGCCCTGCGGCCCCAGGCACTTCGCCGTCCCCGCTCCGAGGATCACACAGCCCCATGCCGAAATGGCCACGGGCGTGGTGGCCGGATCTCCGGGAGTCGGTGCCACAGTCGGCTCGAAGGCCGTGGGGGTCGGCAGAAGCGTTGGCTCAGGCGTCGCCAACGGCGCGCCGCTGGAAGCCTCGACTGACGGCCCGGGCGGCAGCGTCACCAGAATGATCTCCGGTGTGGGCTTCGCTCCGCCCGAGCAGGAAGCGGCCAGTGCCGCCGCCAGGAATGCCCCGCCGATCGTTCTGGCGCCGATCATGAGGACGCCGTCTCAGTGGGAGTCGGCGTCTCGGCGGGTGTCGGAACGGGGGTAGGGGTTTGGGTCGGCGTCGGGGAGGGCGTCGGACCCAGCGTAGGGCTGGGGGAGGGGCTCGGGCTGGGGGAGGGGCTCGGGCTGGGGGAGGGGCTCGGGCTGGGCGAAAGGCTGGGGCTGGGGGAGAGGCTCGGGCTGGGGGTTTGCGCCGGCGGGCAGGTCGTGGGCGCCTTGCTCAACCCCGAGACGCCTACCGGGCTTGGACAGCTCTGTAGCTTGCCGTTGCCCAGCTGGCCCCAGAAGTTGGAGCCCCAGCAGCGGACGTCGTTGCCCGCCAGGAGAACGCAGGCCGAGGAGTCGCCGGCGGCGATGGCCGTAGCCCCAGCGACGCCGCCCAGCGATCCGTCCGTGATCCAGCACTGCAGGCGTCCCCCGACCACGAGGGCGCAGCTGTCCTGCTTGCCCAGGGAGATGGCCGTGGCGCCGAAAACCCTCTCGACAAGGTTCGGCCGCTGGCTCCCCTCTTCGACCGCCGCTGCGTCCCAGCAGGCGACGCGGCCTCCGGCCACGATGGCGCAGATGGCGGAGTTGCCCGACGCGATTGCCCTCGCGCCGTAGACGCCGGGTATCGGGGCGGCCGTCACGGGCCATCCGCCATTCCCGCAACTCACGTCTCCGCCGGCGAGTATGGCGCAGGCCTCCGTGTCGGCTGAGATGGCCTGGGCGTCCGACAGATCCACCTCGTACGGATCGGCTACGCCGGGATTGCCTCCCCAGCAGATCACGTCGCCGTCCTGGACGAGGGCACAGACGAAATCGCTGCCCGCGGCCAGCTCGGTCGCACCCGAGACGTCCGCGACCGCTACCGGGCTCGGTCTCTTGACGGTTGTCCCGTCGCCGAGCTGGCCGGCCTGGTTGGAGCCCCAGCACCTCACCGAGCCGTCGCGGAGAAGCGCGCAGGTGTGCTCTCCGCGCGCCGCTACGGAGACGGCGTCGGTGATGCCCGTCACCGGGACCGGCACTCTGCTGCTCTCGCCCGACCCGGTCCCAAGCTGCCCCTCGCCGTTCGACCCCCAGCACATCACCCGACCGTCGATGAGGACGGCGCATGCGTGCTTGCTGCCGACGGCGATACGCCTACCTGAGGCGACGGCGAGATCGAGGGTGGCTCTGGGGCTCGGCGATTGGCTGGTCGGGCTCGGACTGGGCTGTTCAGTCTGGGTGGCACCGGGGGTGGGGGTCCATGTCGCATCGGCGCTTGCGGCGGGCCTGCTCTGGGACATGATGGTGTAGCCGGTCGCCGCGGCCAGGAGCAGGGTCATCGTCAGGGCACTCCCACCCACCGCTATGGCGACGCGCCTATCGCCGGCGGTTGAGGCTGCGGCCCGCTCCTCTTCGAGAGCGTTCGGTTCATCGGCCGGGGGTCTGCTGGAATCCAGGTTCATCGCCTCAGGTAGGGGACCCGGTTTCTGTGGGCGTCGGTCCGGGGGTCGTGGTGGGTGTCAGTGTCGGAGTTGGAGTCGGAGCAGGGGTGGGAGTGGCAACCAGGGTCTGTGTCGGGCTTGCGGTGGGGTTGGGCGCGGCGATCTGTTTGGCCCCGGAGACGCGTTTCGTTTCCGGTGGCGCGACCAACGGCTGCGTCAGGATGCCCATGCCCCACTGGCCCACGTCGTCTGAGCCCCAGCATGTCACGTCATGGTCCTGGAGCAGCGCGCAGGTGAAGTCGGAGCCCGCCGCCACGGCTATGGCCGACGGCAGGCCGGCAACGGCGACTGGACTGGACCTGTCGGTCGTGGTTCCGTCGCCAAGCTGGCCGAACTCGTTCGACCCCCAGCACCATATCGACCCATCAAAGACCGCGGCGCAGGTGTGCTTGCTGCCCGCCGAGATCGATGCCGCCCCCGCAATCCCCGGTACGGCCGTGGGCGATGTGACATCGGATTGGGTGCCCATTCCCAGCTGCCCGGCGTCGTTGGCGCCCCAGCAGAGGACGTTGCCGTCCACCAGGATCGCGCAGGCTTTGGCTCGGCCGACCGCGATTAGCTGCCCGGACGCGACGGGCACGATCACCACATAGAGCCAGGGCTCATCGTTGCCCGCGCTGGCTTCCTTGCTGAGTGTGTCCTGCTCGCGGTTGTCCGGTTTCCCCGCCATCGGTCCCTCCTCGCAGCGCAGGCTCAGGCGCCGCGCGGCCTGCCCCGGGCAGGTCGCTCCATTCTAGGTTCGGCCGCAACACGCCAGCTGCGAGCCAGACACGTCTCGCCATGTTGCTACCAGCCACCCCGGCACTTGACCTAGCCGTCGCCAAGAAGGGCGCAGGCAATCCAGTCGCCCGCGTCGATGGCTTTGACCTTCGCCACGAGCCGGATGTGACGCGCGTCGCCGCTGGACTTCGCCGGCGATCTGCGATGGAGTCCGTTCGGCAGGCGACTGGGGCCAGACGCCGTTGAGCCTCGATCGGGCTCGCCCTGTTGCTGGTCGTTCCATCCCCGAGCTGGTCCCACCAGTCGTCGCCCCAGCACTTCACGGTGCCGTTGCCGAGCAACACGCAGGTGTGAAGCTGGGACGCGGTGATTGGCGATGGGGGTAGTGGCCGGGTCCCGAGGTGTGGGCGCCGGGGTCAGCTAGATCGACTCCGGAGGGAGCCCGGTTCTTCAGCTCGGGCCGAACACCAGCGGGCCCTCGCGCGCTCAACGCCGAAGCGACTCTGCGACGTCTAGGGCTGCTGCTGCGCGGCGCGTGCCAACTCGGGGCCGTCGGCCTCGATGGCTTTGACTTTGGCCACGCGCCGGATGTGACGGGCGTCGCCGCTGAACTTCGCCGCCAGGAAGGCCTCGGCGCAGGAAGCCGCCGTCTCGATGCCGACGACCCGAGCCCCGAGCGTCAGCACGTTCATGTCGTCGTGCTCTACGCCCTGGCCGGCCGAATAGGTGTCGTGGGCGAGCCCAGCCCGGATGCCGGGGATCTTGGAGGCGGCGATGGAGGCGCCGACGCCGCTGCCGCAGATCAAGATGCCGCGGTCGGCTTTGCCGGACAGGATGGATTCGCCAAGAGTGCGGGCATAGTCGGGGTAGTCGTCCTGAGTGTTGGAGCCGTCTCCGCCCAGGTCGATCTGGACGTAGCCAAGAGGCGCCAGCCGCTTCATCAGCTCGTTCTTGAGCTCGGCTCCGGCGTGGTCGGCGGCGAAGGCGACGCGCATCTCGTCCTCCTAGTGGGCGCCGGTGATCGGAACCCGGCCTCGGAAGCCCTTCTTCACTACGCGCCGGCCGATCTCGGCCACGTGCCCGCTCGTGAAGCCGAAGGCCTCGAGGATCTGGCCGGCAGGAGCCGAGAGGCCGAAGCGGTCGATGCCGACGATCGCGCCCTCGTCGCCGGCGTAGCGCTCCCAGCCGAGGGGGCTGCCGGCTTCGATGGTCACCCGCTTGCGACAGGCTCGCGGCAGGACCGTCTCGCGGTAGGCCTCCGGCTGGGCCTCGAACAGCTCCCAGGACGGCAGGCTGACGACCCTCGTCCGGATGCCCTCGCCCTCCAGCGTCTCGGCCGCCGAGCAGGCGAGCTGCAGCTCCGACCCGGTGCCGATCAGGATCAGGTCCGGGCTGGTCGCGTCGCCGGAGCACTCGCGCAGGACGTAGCCGCCGGAGGCGACTCCGGTCCGGGCGTTCTCGGCCGTGCCGTCCAGGACGGGAAGCTTCTGGCGTGACAGGATCAAGGCCGTGGGTCCCTGGCAGACCTCGACCGCGCAGGCCCAGGCGGCCGCGGCCTCGTTCGCGTCGCCGGGCCGGATCACCGTCAGCTGGGGGATGGCCCGCAATGACGCGACCTGCTCGACGGGCTCGTGAGTGGGGCCGTCCTCGCCGACGCCGACGGAGTCGTGGGTCCAGACGCATACGACGCGCAGCTTCTGGAGCGCGGCCAGCCGCACCGCGCCGCGCATGTAGTCGCTGAAGGTCAGGAACGTGGCCGCGTAGGGGACGAAGCCGCCGTATTGGGCGATGCCGTTGGCGATCGCGCCCATGGCATGCTCGCGAACGCCGAAGCGGATGTTGCGCCCGGTCCGCTCGTCCGCGGCGAAGATGCCGCCGCCGCTCACGTCGGTCAGGTTCGATTCGGAAAGGTCCGCTGCTCCACCGAACAGCTCGGGCAGCCGGCCGGCCAGGGCGTTGATCGCCTCCTGGCCGGCCTTGCGGGTGGCCAGGCCGTCGCCGGCGGGATAGCTGGGCAGGCCCTCGTCCCAACCATCGGGCAGGCGGCAGTCCAGGCGCCGCTCCAGCTCCGCGGCTTCGGCAGGGAAAGCGGCGGCGTAGCGGGCCAGCTTTTCGCGCCACTCAGCGACCAGCTTCTCGCCGGCCGGGACGGCCTGGCGATAGAGGGCCAGCACCTCGTCCGGGACGTAGAAATGCTTGTCCGGATCCCAGCCGTAGGCCTGCTTGGCGCCGCGCACCTCGTCCTCGCCCAGCGGCGAGCCGTGGGCCTTCTGCGAGTCGTGCTTGGTAGGGGCTCCGTAGCCGATGTGGGTCCGGACGGCGATCAGGCTGGGCCGCTCATCGGCCCTGGCCGCCTGGATGGCCGCCTCGATGGCCTGCACGTCATTGCCGTCGGCCACGCGCTGGGTGTGCCAGCCGTAGGCGTCGAAACGGGCCAGGACGTCCTCGGAGAAGGCCATCGAAGTCGGCCCGTCGAGTTGGATGTGGTTGTCGTCGTAGAGGAAGACGAGCTTGCCGAGGCGCAGATGGCCGGCCAGGGAGGCCGCTTCGGAGGCGATGCCTTCCTGCAGGTCGCCATCGGAGCAGATGGCATAGACGTAGTGGTCGAACAGCTCGAAGCCCGGCCGGTCGAAGCGGGCGGCCATCGCGGCCTGGGCGACGGCCATGCCGACGGCGCTGGCGAAGCCCTGTCCCAGCGGCCCGGTGGTTGCCTCGACTCCCGCGGTGTGGCCCCGCTCGGGGTGACCGGGGGTCCGCGAGCCGAACTGGCGGAAGGACTGCAGGTCCTCCAGCGTGAGCTCGTACCCGGTCAGGTAGAGCAGCGAGTAGAGCAGCATGCTGGCGTGACCGGCGGACAGCACGAACCTGTCTCGGCCGGGCCAGGTCGGATCGCTCGGCGCATGGCGCAGGAATCGGGTCCAGAGGGTGTAGGCCATGGGAGCCATTCCCATGGGGGCGCCGGGGTGGCCGGAGTTGGCCTTCTGGACGGCGTCCATGGACAGCGTTCGGATGGTGTCGATCGCCGGTTGGTCCAGCTGCGGCTTCTGGGTTGCCATTAGACCTCTCATGCCTTCGGCGCCGCGCCTCGTCGCCCCGTGCGCCGGATATGGCTACTCGCTGATGTGGGCTGCATGGGCCGGATTCGACGAACCCGGGCAGGCTCATTCTAAGTCCGAAGGGCAGCCTGCCCCGACGGCCGGGCTGCCCTTCGATCGCCTGCCGGACGGCCCGTGAGTCATGGGCAACGTTGCTCTCCGGGAATGGGCTGCTACACTCGCTGCGAGGCGGACCGGCGGAGGACCGGTGCGGTCTAGGTGGGCCTGGCCAGCCGGCCCACGTCATGAGGAAAGGCGAGATGCGGATCTACGAAGGGAGCCCGCGCCAGAACTTCGAAGAGGTGCTGCGCTCGATAGGCGCCTTCCTCGATCAGCGCGGCATGAGGGAGATCTTG